>Ga0163162_10000047_pt1 | contig 123541 bp, 105 predicted proteins | sample S55metaG_FD_115310 | JGI IMG/M metagenome (GOLD analysis project Ga0163162, IMG submission 115310) | Switchgrass rhizosphere microbial communities from Kellogg Biological Station, Michigan, USA - S5-5 metaG | ecosystem: Host-associated > Plants > Roots > Rhizosphere > Soil | place: USA...
GCCTGCGCGCCAACGGCGCCGAACTCGTCGGCGAGGTGGCCCAGTACGAGGACAAGTACAGACTCTGCTACATGCGAGGCCCTGCGGGCATCATCGTCGCGCTGGCCGAGGAACTCTTCTGAAATTACGATAGACCTGTGAAATAGAGTTGCAATGTAAGTCAGCCATAAGGGATCAACGGCTTTGTGATGCCCCAACGGGGCATCGGCCTCCAGCCCAGGGTTGCCGCTTCGGCTACCCTGGGAACTAGTAAGAAAAGAAATTTCAACCGCAACGCGGTTGTGTCGTTTTATCAGAGAAATGCACAAAGCAGACGCAACCGCCTTGCGGTTGAGGAGAAGATCCCTTTCTCTACCCAGGGTAGCCGAAGCGGCAACCCTGGGCTGGAGGCCGTAGCCCCGTTGGGGAATTAATGAACACCCCACTGCCAAATAACTGCATTTTGACTTTTGAGGCAAAGCCAGGATCAACTATGAAACGAGGCTCCACGATTTTCCTTCAGGTAGTAATTGTACTGATCGGTATCGGCGTTCTTGCCGCGCTGCTTTGGGAACCCCAAGTCGAAGGCAGGAACGTGCACGCCACGCAATTTGAGATCTACTTCAAGGATCCATTCCTGGCGTATATCTATCTGGCCTTCGTCCCAGTTTTTGTCGGTCTTTATCAGGCATTCAAGATCGCAGGGTATGCCCGACGAAATGAAATATTTTCCCAGCGTTCTGTGCGGGCTTTGCGGATCATCAAGTACTGCGCCTTAACAACGGCGACCTTTATTCTCGGGGCGGAAGCCTATTCATTCATCTTTATGCGTGGTAAGGACGATATTGCCGGCGGAGTCATGATGGGTGCCTTCATTATTTTCGTCTCTGCCATCACCGCCACAGCCGCCGCGGTGTTTGGGCGAAGGTTACAAAAAACAAGCGCCTAATGGGGGCAGGCCTTCGATTTTGCGATTCTCAAGTAAGTCGACACAGCCCCTCTCTGATTGATTGAATCGCAAAATCGCAGGCCTGACCCCAAGTTTCCGACGGTACATAATGCCACCGAAGCAAGATCACAATCAGTCAGAATCGATTCTCAATCATCCACGAATCCTGTTCCTGCCGCCCATCCTTCGCCCGCCGGCGTTGCTTCTTGCGGTTGGCGGCCTCTATGCCCTGTTGGTCTTCCCACTCGCGATCACGCTCCTTGGCGTTGATGAGGCGACGACAGGAGACACCCCAGGAGTCTCGATCGCGATCCTCGCGGGGATTTGCAGCTTCTGCTTTACGTGGCTTGTGCTGCGAACCGTCAGAGAGGCAACTCCATCACAGCGGCTGATCCTTTGTCTCATAATCTCGGTGCTCTGCGGTTTGATATCAATCTCATTAGTCTGGGCGTCTAGGCGCAATGGGTTCTCGCGGGATGTCATGACATCAGCGGGCTGGGCATCTTGCCTTCTCTTGATGAGCTCGACGATCTCTGGGTTCTCGTGTGGATTGGCAGGCATCGTGCCCGAGTCTGCGAAAGGATTTCTGGCGTTTCTGTATACCGGCATTCCCTCCAAACTCTTTCTACCGATAACCTGCGCGTTGTTAATTCTCGTTGGAAAGCCGATTGACACGACCAATCAGCCAGTGTGGAAGATAGCGTTAGTTGCACTGGTCGTAATCGCTTCTACTCACGTTTTGATTCCGATTGGTTGGCTCGTGGGACGCCGTTTACGCTCCTTCCTGGCGAGCATTCCATTCTTGGGTGCGGCACTTCAAAAGCTAGGGCCCCCACTCGGCCTCTTCGCATTCGGCTACGCTTTTCTGGGCGCCTTGTTTGGGACATTTCATGCCGCGATCTGGAAGTTAGATCATTCCGCCTACGTGTTTCCGCCTAACCATTCGGCCACGGGCCTCAGTGATTTTCTATACTTCTCATTCATAACGTTGGCCACTGTCGGGTACGGCGACATCGCGCCGGTCTCAAACGCAGCCCGCGCATGCACCGTGGTAGAGATCGTCATCGGCCAATTTTGGGTGCTCGTCGTTCTCGCAATTGTGCTTTCCCGGCTCAGTGAATCCGTAAATGCCGCGAAGAGCACCCATGTTGCTGAGAGTTGCCACCGCGATCGACCGTAGCGTCAGGTATGCTGGACAATGTAATTTGGCTTGATGATGTATGGACTGCCGTCAGAAAGGCCTCATTAACTGGCGAAGGCTGAATTCGTAGCAAGCGATCGTACAGCGCAACAATCTGCCGCCAGTCGGTCGCAGCCACCGATTCCGCCTCCGCATGAACGGCCGCAATCGCAGCCTGCAGTGTGTAAGAGCCGAAACGTCGGGACTTCAGCGCTTTCTCCAGCAAGGCCAACCCTTCGGCGATCTGCTCCCGGTTCCAGAGCGAGCGATCCTGGTGCTCCAGCAAGATCAGCTCTCCGGTCGGAGAGGTTCATGCGGCGTGACGAACAGGTTGATTATCCGTAACGCCAGCAAGAGGAAGCCGGGACAGCCTTCTATACTTCGAGCAATTCGCGTTTCAACTGTGCTGAGCCGCAGCTTCGTGGGTTACCGATTATTTTGGTTCGTTCGACAGGGCGGACTTGTGAACCATCAGGCGCAGCTTGCCGTCCGAGCCCTTGCGGAAGGCAAATACTTTATCGACCATGACCTTGTTGCCATCGGCCCCTTCCACATGCACATTCCCCATAGTCAGGGCGATGTTGCCATGGATTTGGATGGCGTTAGTCCCCTCAATGGCATTGTCGTATCTGCACTTTACCCAGGGGGCCAGGGCGAATCCTTTGTCATCGGGGAAGTTGGAATCGCCACCGACAAAGTAGGCGAGTGCACCGGGCTTCGTGGTTCTGAAGGCCTGCGGCGCCACCGCCAGGGTCGGGCGAAAGAAGACCTTGCCATCCTTGAAATCATAAGTGTCGTCGATGAACTTGCTGGCGAAAGCCTTGTAGTCTCCGCCATCTTTGTAGACCTTGCCGATTGCTACGAGTCCATCACACCAGGCCTGCTGGGCCGCGTTTACCTCGGCCTCGGTGATCGGTGCCGGCTTCGGCGTGTCGATTGGCGTGGGACTGGGAGAGCCGGTTGGCGGGGAAGTTGTGCAACCGATTCCCATCAGAACCAATAGGCCAATTACCAACGTTAAGATTGTTTTTTGGATTCGCATTTGATGTCCTTTCGGCGAGTAGAGGATATTTGAGTTGAGAGTTTAGCCTTTAGGCTGCAACCCAAGACACAAAGCTACGGCTTCGACTTTAGACTGTACCACCAATCCCCTTCAGTTCCTTAAGGCCTGTCACTTTTGACAGTAGTTCAAACCCATCCCCTGAATCGGGTCGAGGGTCAGGCCTGCGATTTTGCGATTCTTTAACAGTCCAGTGCGCGTAGCGCACGACGACATAAAGGTTGGGGCGTGAGCCCCAGGATTGCGATCGGTAACGATAGAAAGAACCCGCGGAGCGGGTGACAGCTTTTGGAGTGCGTCTGCATAGTCCCGAGTTGTCGGGACGACGACGGCGCTTTGGATCATTGGGTCGATCCAAAGCGCCGTCGCGCTGCGCTTGCCACCGCACTCCAAATCTGTCGCCCGCTCCGCGGGCTTAACCGCCTTTTTGGATTGCGATCCTGGGGTTTGCTCGCTTCGCTCGCTGCACCCCAGGCTTTACGCTGTCGTGCGCTCCGCGCACTATCAGAAGCAAAGAATGTTCTGCTGCTCGATGGCATCCCCGCGGGCTATCTCTTTTTATTTCAACTGCCGAATCCGTTCCTGCAGGAACTGCCGCTCCGGTTCCTGTTGCGTCAGAGCTAGAGCTTTCTCATAAGAGGCCCGCGCCTCATTTGTCCTGCCCAGCCTGCGGTACATATCTGCACGGGCTGAATGCGCCAGGTAATAATTTGCCAATTCGCCATGGTCCAACAACGCGTCGATCTGCGTCAGACCGGTCTCTGGACCATCGCGCATTGCAACGGCCACGGCACGATTGAGCTGTACAACTGGCGAAGGGTGAATTCGAACTAACTCGTCGTATAACGCGACGATCCGTCGCCAGTCGGTCACAGCGGTCGATTCCGCCTCCGCATGAACGGCCGCGATCGCAGCCTGCAGTGTGTAAGCGCCGAGGCGTTGGGACTTCTGGGCTTTCTCCAGCAAAGCCAACCCTTCGGCGATCTGCTCGCGGTTCCAGAGCGAGCGATCCTGGTTCTCCAGCAAAATTAGCTCTCCAGCCGGCGAGGTTCTCGCAGCGCGACGGGATTCCTGTAGCAACATCAGGGAAAGCAGCCCGATGACGTCCGGATCTGGCCGGAGTTCGGTCAGCAACCGGCCCAGTCGAAGCGCTTCGCCGGTTAGCTCGGCCCGCGTGACCTCCGCTCCCGCCGCAGCCGAATAACCTTCGTTAAAGACGAGATAGATGACGTGGAGCACGGCGCCCAGTCGCTCCGGCAATTCCTCGGGCGCCGGCACTTCGTAGGGAATCGGTGTCTCGCGAATCTTTGCCTTGGCGCGCACAATGCGCTGCGCCAGCGTACGGGGAGTGATAAGGAAGCCGCGTGCTATCTCCTCGGTGGACAGCCCGCACACCTCACGCAAGGTGAGCGCGACGCGCGCTTCCGGGGCCAGGGATGGATGACAGCACGTAAAAATCAGGCGCAGGCGGTCATCTTCAACGACATCCTCAACGCTGTCTTCTCCCTTGGAACTTTCCGCCGCACTCGATTGCGCTTCGAGATAGCGCATGAGCTCGTCTTGCGACGCATCGAATCTTGCCCGCCGGCGCAGCGTATCAATGGCTTTGAAGCGGGCCGTCGAAATCAACCATGGTCGCGGTTTGCCGGGTACGCCACTCTGCGGCCACAAGCTCAGCGCCGTCGCAAAGGCTTCGTGCATCGCCTCCTCGGCCAGATCAAAATCACCGAGCAAGCGGATGAGAGTTGCCAGGATTCGTCTCGAATCCACGCGATAAAGCGAGTCGAGTAGTTCGCCTATCTGCGCGTGTATCTGTTCGGGGGAACCGGCCAGCGTCATATCGACCAAGTGTTCTCAGAATCCGAATTCACTCGTTCAGCAGCTTCCCGCTGAAGAGCTGCTGACCTGCCAGACTCGTATAGAAGCCGTAAAGAATAAGTGCGGCGTAGATGACCAAAACGAAGATGGTTGATTCCGCATACCAGGCCGAAAAATTCGTGGAAATCGGAAGGTTACCGCCTACTTGAATAAACAAGAAACAACAGTAGGCGGTCAGCAATCCGTAACGCAGGGTCACCATCACTATCAGCGCGGCCCCTATCGCAGCACATATGATGCCCACCAAACTCGGACTCGTCAGTCCGCTGGGAAGAGTCAATAGCAACCAGATTAGCGTGCCAGCCAGCCATCGTTTGCGTAAGACGATGGAAAACAGGAGACCGAGAAGCAGAATGCTCATCGGTAGGACCAGCGCAAAAATCAGGTTTGCAGTAAATTGATTAATCAACGTGCGTAAACCGTGGAGGGGCGGATTGAAGAGTTCAATGTCGTAAGGCTTACCCAACCACCTAAATATGAGTTGAGGAAAGATCGCGAGTATCCAAATACCAAGTCCGCAGACTCCCCCAATCAGAATTTCCCGGCCAATCAACGGATCGCGATAATTACCGGCCAGCAACCGATTCCATGAAATGATCAGGTTGGGCCAACGACGCCGCAGAAACGGTTCGAGGCCGATATAGATGAGCCACGTCAAACCAGCGATAAATAGCATCTGGGAAAAACGCTCAATGATGGCGCCGAACTCAGTGCTGAATTCCGGGGCGTGTCGCACCGTTAATGAGTCCATCCCGGCAAGAACCAGAATAAAAAGCGCTACGCGGAAGGCTCCCTTTCTATCTCCTCTTCCTAATTTCAAGTTGTGGCGGGCCAGTAGCAAACCACCGACTAAGACCGCAAGTACGAGCAGGATGAGAATAGTCGTCGAGACTCTTTCAGAAACGGACCGGGACTGTTGCTTCTCCACCGCCGGCTCCTCCCATGGGCCAATTAAAGCAAAAAAAGTTGGCTTGCCGTGATAAGCGGCCGCTTCTATGCGCAGAGGAGTTTGTGACTGATCCAAATAAGCGCCCTGCCAGGCGGCTCGGGCATCGCTGTATTGCGGCGGATTCCAACGTGCGTCGGTCGGAGTGAAACGAGTGATGTCGAGCCCGGCGGCGCTGAACAGCGGCGCCCAGTCGACTGTGGGTGTCGCTGCCGGCGCGGTGTTGAGTTGCGGCGGCACTCGAGAGAACTTAATCAAGCGACCCCGCGTGTCGAGCACCAGGGTGGTCATACCCGGTACAGTCTGCGGAGGGTCGTCAGGCGATACGAGAGTTGATTCGCCAATAGGCCTCAAGTAGTCCGAACTTTGGCGGTACCAAAAAGTGATCAGGGCGGGCTGGCCACTCGCCAACTTGTCCCATCGCCGCGGCGATTGGTCATTCTTCCTGAGGTAATTAAGATAGGCTCGTTCCGGAGTAAAACCGGTAGCGTAATCTGCTGGTTCATCCGTATAGCCCAACTGCTTCACAATTTCGGCGGCGCGCGCCTGTAACACTTCAGGTGATTTATCAAAAGGGACCTTGTAGTGAATGCCAATCGCGTCCGACATCAACACGACCGCTGCTAACAGCAGGAATGCACCGGCCGCGAGCGCGATTGCCACAGGCGGTCGCAGACCTTCCTCTGTTTTCGCCGCGGCTACCATCTCAGGTGAAGGTGTCTCGCCCGCGGCGAGCGCCGCCGCTAAAGGATCGCCGCCCGGCAGCGCGGCCGCGACTTGAATCGCTGACGCCGGCCGTTGGCTCGGATCCTTTTCCAGGCACCGGAGGATCACTTTCTCGACCAATGGATCGATGTTTTTTACATGGCTTGAGGGACTGGCCGGCGAAGAACTCTCGTGCAGTTGCATTAACTCGCGAATATTGTCTGAGACGTAAACTTTTTTGCCGGTAAAGAGTTCGTAGAGCACCAACCCAAGCGAGTAGAGGTCACTGCGTTGCGTCACCTCCTGGCCTTTCAATTGTTCCGGGGCCATATAGGCCGGTGTGCCGGAAGCAGCCTCAGCGCCTAGCAACTCCTTCGCGACCACTGCAACGCCGAAGTCGGTGATGCGTGCTTTACCGCGCCCGTCGATCATTATGTTTGCCGGCTTCAGGTCGCGGTGCATCACGCCGTTGTCGTGCGCGGCGGCCAGGCCGGCGCAGATTTGACGAGCGATCTCGTTCGCCTTGTCACCTGGCAAACGTCCAATACGGCGGAGCAGGTGCGACAGGTCCTCGCCGTCGATGAACTCCATCGACAGAAAGTGCAACCCTTTGGTTTCGCCGATGTCATAGACGCGACAGACGTTTGGGTGCGAGATCTGGCGCGTGATGCGGACCTCGTTTTGAAAGCGCGCCAACGCCGCTCCATCGAGCGCGACAGCTTCGGGCAGAAACTTGAGCGCGACGATCTGCTTGAGCTTCAGGTCTTCAGCCTTGTAAACCTCACCCATGCCGCCGCGGCCGAGCAGACTTACGATCCGGTAGCGTTCCCCGAGGATCGTTCCCGAAGCAAACCTGGCGCCTTCAGTGGATTCAGTCGAATGGAGGGACGAGTGGCTGGATCGCGACTCTTTTTGAGACGGCAACATGATCACCGTCGGACCGGAAGTCTGATCAAGAGACATGCCGCACGTGGGGCATTTGAATGCGCCGCTTCCGATCGAGCTCTTACATTGGGGGCAAGTTGGCATTCGAGCTTCGCGCAGAATTCAGACGAAAATGTAAATGCGGTCTAAACGCAATACGACATTCCCACTTGAGCCTCCGCGTTATATCACAATCGAAAATGGATCGCGCAACGGAGAAAACTCCGGAGCGAGAATTCCAGTGGATCGGTGAGTGCCCGTAAACTTATTGAATCATTGGTGCCGAGGGCGGGAGTCGAACCCGCACGCCCTTTCGGACAACGGATTTGGGAGCGGTTGAAAGACTAGATGGCCCGTTGTGAAAAGAAACAAACGTGAGGCTAAATCATATTCGCTTCGCAAGTTTTGCCACACTAGCTACTAAGTCGCTCGGTGATACAGGTTTTGCCATATGCACTTGAAACCCGGCTCGCAAGGCGCGGGCGCTATCCTCCGGGCTGGCATATCCTGTGAGCGCGAGAGCCGGGATACCCCCACCGCGTTCAGTGTCACGCGCGCGCACTTTTCTCATTAACTCGTAGCCATCCTGACTCGGCATCCCGATATCAGACACCAGCACATCTGGTTTCCACTCGTCCAATATATCGACAGCCTCCCTGGCACTGGCAGCAACTCTAACTTCGGCGCCGCTGTGTGTCAGGGTTAACGTCAACAACTCGCGCGCGTCCGGCTCGTCATCAACGACCAGCACCCGCACCTCGGCCAGGTCGGCAAGTTTCTGATTAGCTAACTCCGATAGTTCAGCCTGCCTTCCATCGCCGTCGCTCAGTTCCATGTCTGCGCTTCGCAACGCCATTAACGGCAACGTCACGGTGAAGATCGCTCCTGCCCCACTACCTCGACTGGCCGCACGGACTGTTCCTCCGTGCGCCTCTACCAAATGACGAACGATCGCTAAGCCCAAACCAAGTCCGCTATGCTCCCGCGTTGTCTTACCGTCAGCCTGACGAAACCGATCGAATATATAAGGGAGGAACTCAGCGTTGATGCCTTCACCGGAGTCCTGGACCACAATGGCGGCGTTTGTGTCCTCGCGTTTTAGCTGTACTTCGATATGTCCGTTCCTGGGTGTGTACTTGACCGCGTTCGTAAGTAAATTCCAAACCACTTGTTGCAGACGACTGGCATCTCCGTAAATCAGATCTGCGGTGGGATCGGTCGTCAACGTTAGTTCAAGACCCTTAGCTTCCGCCGCGGGTCGAACTGTCTCCATCGCGGCCTCAATGAGTGGGACTAGCTCAACCGTCCCCTGCTCAAATCGAAACTTGCCGGTGATAATACGCGACACGTCGAGCAGGTCGGCGATGAGTTGGTTTTGCGCCCGAGCGTTTCGCGCTATGACCTCAAGACCGTGGGCGGTGCTCTTTTCATCCAACCTACCTCGAACCAGCATGTGGGCCCAGCCCAATATTGCGTTGAGAGGCGTGCGCAGCTCGTGAGAGACAGTCGCGAGGAATTCATCCTTTACACGGTTTGCGTCCTCGGCTTGAGCGCGCGCCGCCATTTCCCTATCCATGAGGTTCTTGAGTTCTTCCTCGGTCTGCTTGCGCTCAGTAATGTCGTAAAAGCAATTGATTGCCCCAGTGACTTCTCCCCGGTCGTTCTTCAGCGGACGGATGTTGACGAGGACGGTGATATGCGAGCCGTCGGGCCGCTCGATTTGCACTTCGCCGTTATCCACTGCAGACACTTTGCCCGAAACCACCTCGGCCATGGGACACTGTTGGTGGGGCATAAGACTGCCGTCCTGCCGGAACATTTTGAACGAGCCGCAAAACCGTTCGTTAGTATCCCCCAACGCCGGTTCGCGACCCCAGAGTTGGACGGCGTGACGGTTGAAGTGCAGAATCACTCCTGAGGCATCAATGGTATAGACAGCCATGGGACTTAGCTCGAACAACGTGCGATAGAGTTCCTCATTCTCGCGTAACGCTTCCGCGGTCAGCTTGCGCTCCGTAATGTTCTCAATACTCAGAAGAATCCGTGCGGCAGTGCCATCCTGGCTTTCCAGCTGTGTCGCGTTCAACAACATTGTTTGCGCGCCAATGGTTTCGAAGGTCTGCGTTACCTCAAAGTTCGCGAAGAAAGTTTTCCTGGGGAGAATTTCTTCCAGCAGCTCGCGCAAAGCAGGAATGTCCCACTGCCGGTTGCCCAGCTCATAGATCAATCGACCTTCTGTCAGCTCCGGCGCGACTTGGAACGTCCGGTAAAAGGATTCGTTGGCTGTCAACACACGCAGCTTGTCGTCTAGTACCAGCAGCGGATGCTGTACGGTCTTGATAATCGCCTGAGCGTAGTTGCGCTCCTCTTTGATTCGTTGTTCGGTCTGCTTCAGAGCCGTGATATCCATCAGCACGAGCACCGCGCCGTCCACCTTGTTTTCGAGACTGATGTAAGGGCGCACCTGCAGCGAATACCAACGCCCGGTCTTGTCCTGCACTTCGCGTTCGCGCTCGCGCACACTACTGATCACTTCGCCGATGAAATCTTCAAGATCTGGTAGGTCGAGATTGTGGCGGACATTCGTTATGGGCCGGCCGAGGTCTGTGGCTAGCAGGCTAAACTGTTTTTCGGCCTGAGCACTGAAGCGGCGGATGGCAAGGTCTCGGCCGAGCAACACGATCGCCAGTTTTGTCGAAGTCTGAAGGTTAGTTAGATCGCTGTTGAGCCGATTGAGTTCAGCATTGCGGTATCCCATTTCCTCGTTAATTGTGGTCAACTCTTCATTTGCCGACTCCAACTCTTCCTTCGAGGTTTCCAGCTCCTCATTGATACTTTGTAATTCCTCGTTGGCGGACTGAACTTCTTCGCTCGAAGCTTGCAGTTCCTCGGTTGCCGCTTCGTATTGCTCCTGAACTGCTTGCAGGTAATCGTCACGTTCGGCAAGCTCACGCTCAAGTTCAGCGATGCGGCGCGATTCTTCCTTCGTGCTTTTAGGGCGCGTAGTCTTCGTTCCGGAAGTCGGCTGCGGTTGGGACAACGTGAGGCGTTCAGCGCCTACCGCATTCCCCGCCTCCTCAAACAAAATCAAAAAACAACGCTCCTTCAAGTTCTTCACCGGAACCACTTCGATGTTTACAGACCGGGTGTCGCCGTTTTGGTTAACCGGCACATTCTCTCGCCGCGCAATTTTGTTTTCTTTCCTGGCCTTCTTGATGGTGGCTCGCAGCGGCAACATCAATCCTTCGCGCGCCATCTTCAACACATCGAAGGTCGCCTTGCCGCTCGCCGGAGGTTGAAGATACGCGCTGGTCGGACCACGGAATTGCATAATCTGGTTATCCTCGTTCACGAGGACTCCAGGAGGTGCAAATCTGTTCACACTCATGCGGTCCGCTTCCCGCTGGGCATTGAGTTCGCTTTGCAGCCCTGGAGGCGGCTCCGCTTGCGATGTTAGAAGCAGCGGAGGTCTGAGAGCCTGGCCTGAAGGACCGCGCTCATCACGCTTCTTCCTAACTGGCAAATGAAACGATGGGGTGGGCGCGACTTTCTTCGAGTAAATCTTCTGTTTCTTGTCAATCGGCTCAAACAGTTCGGTGGAGCTGCCAATGGATTCTGAGGCGCCAAGAAACAAGAACCCTCCGGGCTTGAGGGCATAATGAAAAGTCGGGAACGCTTTCTTCTGCAGACTCGGCTCGAGATAAATAAGCAGGTTGCGACAGCTGATCAGATCCATCCGAGAGAAAGGCGGGTCGCTAATAAGATTCTGTCGCGCGAACACCACCATCTCGCGCAGCGATTTGACGATGCGATAACCGCCTTCTTCTTCGACAAAAAATCTTCGCAAACGTTCCGGTGAAACATCCTCCGCCAGGCTCTTCGTGTAAAGGCCATGGCGCGCCTTATCCAGCAGCGCGTCGTTAAGATCAGTGGCGAATACCTGAAGCCTCCGCCGACGTGGGGCTTTCTCCGCAGATTCCATGAAAGCCATTGCGAGTGAATACGCTTCCTGCCCGGTTGAACAACCAAGCACCCAAACCCGAAATGGATCATCGCCACGCTGCCGCAGCAGTTTGGGAAAGACCTTCCCCTTGAGGACCGCAAAAGCCTCTGGATTGCGAAAGAAACTTGTCACACTGATAAGAGCATCGGAATACAACGCATCGAGTTCTTTGCTGTTGCCTTTTAGAAACGTAGCGTAATCCTCGAGCGTGTTTGCCTTGTTCAGCACCATGCGCCGGTTGATGCGCCGCTGTATCGTGCTGGACTTATAAAGTGAGAAATCAACGCCACAATGGTTCCGCAAGAGCAAAAGGATTTTTTTATAGGCATTGTCGTCGACGTTAGGCGACGCTTTTGCTTCGGCCTGCGCTTGGGCCGAACCCGTGCGTGGTGTGCCATGTCCTCCCGAAGCCAGCGCACCTTGAGCGCCACCATGCTGATCCGCCTCCCGCTCTAGTTCGGATTGCAGCGCATGACCGGCCACATACGGATGTCTAGCAATCCGCGCGAGCTCTCCTGCAATCTCCGCCGGCGAGAGCACAAAATCCACGCAACCCGCGGCCGCTGCACTCCGAGGCATCGAATCGTATTTGGCTGAGTCGTCCTGGGCGAACGTGATCCCACCCTCCGCTTTGATGGCCTCAAGTCCCACCGTGCCATCACTCGCGGTACCCGAAAGGATTACACCAATCGCCCGCTCCCTCTGGTCCTCCGCAAGCGATTCAAAAAAGGAATCGATTGAACGAGCGGGCGTGCGTCCTTTCTTGCGCGGCTTAAGTTTTAGAATCCCATCGGCAATGCTTAAAGTTGTGTTGGGTGGGATCACATAAACGTGATTCGCTTCGACCGGCAGGTTGTTGGCGACGTCGCGTACGGGCATCGACGTCGTTTTCGAGAGAAGTTTGGTGAGCGCACTCTCATGGACAGGATCGAGATGCTGGACCAGGACGAAGCCCATTCCTGTGTCCGCTGGCAAGTGTTGAAGCAAGAGAGTAAAGGCTTCAAGTCCACCCGCTGACGCTCCGATTCCGACTATTGGAAATGAATTCGCTCCGGTAGCCTGTCGGGCCGTACCTCGGGTATGGCTGTCTCGCGAAGCCGAGTCAGTTGGTGGTTTCAGTGGAGATTTCTTTGAGTTGGCTTTTGGTTTAGCCAGTTGTCGGCTCAAACGAGTGCTCGGTTTGGGAGTCCCATGTCCACGCTTCGCAGCAGCAGAATCAACAGTCAGCGATTTCTTTTGGGCCAAGTGGACCGTTCCTCACCTGTTGGATGTTGGTTATCTCGGGGGAGCTAACCATCACGTTCTCGTGGGGGTATTTATTTTGGTTGCAGAATCATACTACCGGCTGGGTAAATACCACTAGGCAAAGTATTGCTTTTGAGCTGTTCGCACGACGTTCTTGACTTGTTTAGATGGCGAAGATCCAACTGTCCGATACGTTGACATTCTAATCTGGAACTCAAAGCCTTCGGTTCAAGACTTCAAACCTGGAATCAGATTAGTGGTCCCGATCTGATGATGGGGCTAACGTCGGTGAGGGAACTGATGCCGGGGGACGTGCGAAGTGGCGACCCCACAGCGCATGACCTTTGAGATTATCATGGGGCTAGTGCGGGCCGGCATCCTTACGGCTTCCAGCGGGGATTTACTGCGGCAGCCCGACTTTGCTCATGAGGGCCTGGAAGCGCGCTTCGGAGCGCAAGGCGTCGAAGTGCGAGTCAACTTTGAGGTATTGCATCTGGTAATCGTGCGCTCGGTAGGCGCTTTCGAGCGACTCAAGGGCGGCTTCTTTGTCGCCCAGTCCGAGGTAGAGCGTGGCTAACTCGAAGGGTGAGACATACTCTTTCGCCGTCTTCAACTTGTTGAGAATGGCAAAAGCCTCGTCGCAGCTTTTCATTCAAGTAATTGTTCAGCAACGTAAACAGGTGGCGGCGTGTGCCGGCGCCTTCATGAATCCCATGCGAACGATTTGGATAGACGAATTGTAATAGGCAGACTTCCGCGGGGAGCCATAGCTTGACCGCTGGATAGATTGAAATCACTACGCCATGGAGAGCTGATCCAACTGCAATGCTCTTTAGCGCGCCAAACTTTCAAGTACTTACATCGGCTCGAGGCCAAGACGACGCAGCATTTCCTTGAAGGGCGGATAAGACTGTATGCGTGCCAGGCGCGGATCTACTTTGAAGGTCATAACCGATTGGGAATGTTCGTCGATAGTCTTCTGCAGCCACTCCATAGCTCTATCGTTTTCACCAAGCATGACATACAACACAGCGATCCGTTTGGGCGGAACATATTCTTTCTTTGAGCGCGCCACCAGGCTCGCCAACTCCTCGCGCAGAAACCCGTGAAATCCGCCGCGGGCATAAGCCTCGCGAACCTGTGCCGCACTCAATCCGCGCGCATTCCAGTCGCCTTTGTTGAGAACGGCATCGCTTCTGATTTCAATGACCTTCTCGACAAACTTGTCGTACATTCCTTTTTGGTAGTATGCATTAGCCAGAAAGTTATGAGCGACGGGCAAATTCGGATCCATCTCTATTATTTTTTGCAATTGAGCTATGGCTTCATCGGTCTGGCGTGCGTATATATAGACAAACGCCAAATCGCAGTTGCTGGTAATGGATAACGGATCGAGTTCGAGTTGATGTTTCGAAACTTCTATTGCTTTATCGTTCTGGCCAAATTGAAGCAGGGTGCTGGAGTAGAGATCCAACGCCCGCAGATAGTTCGGCTTCAGCGCCAACGCGCGTTCCAACTCGGCTTTTGCGCCTGACCAGTCCCAATCCTGTAGTTTGACTCCGCCGGCCGCAGAATGCGCCTCTGCGAGACCATCGTCGAGTTCCAGTGCCTTGTTTGCCGCGATCTTGGATCGGCGTATCAGGTCTGGAGCCTGTGGGCTGTCGGCCCACGCCAACTGATAAAGCGCGTCTGACAAACCGGCGTAAGCCGGAGCGTACTTTGGTTCGAGATCAACTGCCTGCTGGAAATATGCGGCCGCCTTAGCGAAACCCTCCTGAGTAGTTTTCGAAAAGTAGTATCTGCCCTTCAGATAGAGGTCATAGCCAGCTTGGTTGTCGGTATAGCGCTTCGCGAGATACTGCTGTTCCTGCGTAGTTAACCGAATCGCCAACGCATTCATCGCACGCTCGGAAACCGCATCCTCAAGCTCGAAAATCTGGGCGCACGTCTCATCGCAAGCGTACGAAGAGAGGGAAGCCCCATCACCTACTTGCCATAGCTGAACGGTGACTCGATAGTGATCGCCGGTTCGCTGGATCTGCCCGTCCAGCACAACATCGACACCTAATTCTTTGCCCGCAGTAATTGGATCTTTGTCGGTTGCCCCGTACTTTGACACTGAAGCAAGTGGCCGGACGATTATTTCCTGAAGTCCGGTCAGCTTGTTTATGACAACGTCAGCTATGCCGAATCTTAGGTAGTCGTCGACTGGATCTTTGCCGATGGATTTGAACGGCAGGACAGCGACAGTCTTTCGTGTGGCCGCAGTTTCCGCACGCTTACTTGCAGGCCCCGCAGGCAGTAATCCCACTACGATTGCTATTAGGGCGCCGACGCCCGCCAGAACTGCGGCGGTTCGCTTCATTAAACTCGTACGGCGAATTCCCGGTGTCTGCTGAGAGTTCTTCAAAGCGGTGAGGAAATCATCAGCAGTTTGATATCGCTCGGCAGGGTCCTTCTTCAAAGCGCGATCAAGCACCGCTTGAAGTTCGGAGCGAAGGTCGTGGATGTGTGGTGGATTATCTTTCTGCAGAGCGTGGATGTGAGCGAGAGCATCGTCGGCCACAAATGGCGCGCTGGATGAAAGCATCTCGTAAAGCACGATGCCCAAACTGAAGATGTCGCTGCGAGCATCGACTTGCTCACCGTGCGCCTGCTCGGGCGACATGTACTTTACTGTTCCCATTAGTAAGCCGGACGAAAGATCCACGCCTGTGCGTTCTTCTCGTCCGAATCGCGCTTCACTTTCCTGCGCGAGCTTCGCCAGGCCAAAGTCGAGCACCTTCACGTAGCCGTCGGGCCGCAGCATGATGTTCTCAGGCTTAATGTCTCGGTGAATAATTCCGGCTTGCTGGGCTGCACTGAGCGCACTGCAAATCTGAATAGCTATGTCGATGGACTCGTCAACGCTTAGACGCGATGCTTGCAATCGCTGACGCAGCGTCTGTCCGTCAATGAATTCTGTGGCGATGAAATGCCGGCCCTCAAACTCTCCGATTTCATGAATGGTGATGATGTTTGGATGATTGAGGGCGGAGGCCGCGCGCGCCTCCTGCTCGAAGCGGCGTAGTCGCTCACTATCAGAAGCGAAATCAGACGGCAGAAGTTTGAGCGCGATCTTCCGGTTTAGTTTTTCATCGTGTGCCAGGTAAACCTCACCCATGCCTCCGCTACCGAGCAGCGACAGGATTCCGTACCGCTCGATTCGTTCACCGGAATGTAACTCGGGTTCGTCGTTGCCCAGGAGTGCGGCCGCCGCGTTGAACGCAGCCCCTTCAATGAAACTTGCGCCACCATTGTCTGAGGTGAGTAAAGACTCAACTTCGCTGCGCAGTGTGCCATCGCCACCGCAAGCTTCGTCAAGAAAAACAGGTCGCTGCTCCGGCTCGATTTGGATCGCGGCCTGAAAGATTTGATCGATTTGCAGGTAACGCTCAGGAGTCATCGCTACATCATTGCCACGCAAAGTATCTATTATGTATAGCGTGAAGCCGCTGTGAATTCAGTCAAACGGATGGCTGAGCTGCCATAGTGTGACGCAGCCATGCCTTAGCGGCGCGCCATTCCCGCTGAACGGTTGCCGGCGAGATATTCAGCACACCGCCGATTTCTTCAGCGCTTAGACCCGCAAAAAATTTCAACTCGACGATTTGACTCCGCCGTGGGTCGAGTTTCGCCAAACCCTTCAACGCTTCATCCAGCGCGATGAGCTCGCCCGCCCGTTCCGCTTTAATGATTTCCGCCTCTTCGAGCGGCACGTGTGGCGCACCGCCTCCGCGTTTGTCGTAGAGATGTCGCCGCGCGTGATCGATCAGGATGTGTCGCATTACCTGAGCAGCAACGGCGTAAAAATGGGCGCGACTCGCCCAGTTGGTTTGCTGCCGGTCGATCAATTTCAGATAGGCTTCGTTGATCAGCGCTGATGTCTGCAGCGTGTGGTTGGGATCCTCACGGGCCATCTGTCGCCGCGCCATGCGTCGCAACTCTGGATAGACGAGCGGGACCAGGCGCTCCAGAGCCTGACCGTCGCCTTCGCTCCAGTTTGCCAGTAGTTGCGTTATTTCTTCAGTTAGGGGCAACACAGCGAGTCGGAATAAATGCGGCGGCAATTATCTGGCTGAACATGGTTCTTTGACAATACTGAAACGGACAATTTGCCGATGACTGAATTCAGTCGCGTTTCTCGCTAAACCAAGTGAGACCAATCGTTCTTTAAGGAGCCTTTCCCATGAATAGACAAAGATTTCTGTTCGCTGTTGCACTAGCGCCTCTCATCGTGTCGAACGTTGCGATGGCGCCTCGGCAAGCAACCTCGGCGCAGGCGGCGTTATCCGTCGCGGCGCCGGCGCGGCCAGCAGGAAAACCGACGCCGATACCTCAATACAATGTCACCTCCACGATCTCTGACTTCGACGATCTTGGTAATCCGTTTCAATTGCAGAGCGATGATCTGAATGTCAACCTCACTGGCACTGGCGGACTCTATGGCATTTACAAGACGGACTCTTCCACAAATGTGAGCAACAGGATCGATGGCGACGGTTGCGTAGGCAACAACTGCGATGGGAGCCTTTACCTGGATGACTCGACCAGTCGCTCTTACAGGCTTACTCTCAGCCGGCTCAGTGGCTCAGGGCCGACAGGAACGTACTCTTTCCATGGTCACTTGCACTGCGTCTGCTTTGACCCGACTGGCGCCACAACCAACACTGTCCCTTGGTTTGGCATCGCGACCTCCAATCCGAACTGCGGGATGCGAGTGCGTGTGCCGCTCAACAACACAAATTACGTGCTGCTGATGAATCCCCGTTATGATTCTCCTCAACCAACGGGCAGAGCGACAGTGACGTGCACGGAGCAGCTTCCCGGCGGATCATGCGTTGCCTGGACCGTTGTTCCGAATCCGACTCAAAGTTCGGTGAATCCTAACCCGGGCGTAGCGAACCTCTATTCGATCAGCAAAAACGGAACTTATAACTTCGTTGGGCAATACGCTCTCACCTACAGCTTCAACGTGACCTATCCGTAGCCGTTGACATCGACGGGAGAGCAATCCAAGCGCGGTGAGTTTCGCGTTACGCGATCTTTAATCCGGAGGAGGCATGAACGTGTTAAAGGTTTTAAGACTCGTCGTGTGTCTAACAATCATCACCTGCTCGAGTCTGGCCCAACGCCGCGAAACTCCGCGCTCTAATCAAGATAAGATGGAGGCAGTCGCTGCCAATGAAAGCGGCGTGCTTTTAGCAAAAGCAGGAAAGTACGATAAAAGCGCTGAAGCTTTCGAGCGAGCTGTCAAACTCGATCCGGAATTCGCGGTTGCTTATAACAACCTTGGCGCGACTTATAACTCGCTTGGCCGTCACAAGGAGGCAATCAAGTTGCTCAGGCGAGCGCTCGTGTTAGCCCCAGATTATGCCGAAGCGTACTATGATCTCGGCGTTGCATTGCAAAGTCTTCATCGATGTCGCGAAGCTATCGAGGCCTACCGAAACGCAATCACTCTCAAACCGGATTTTGCGCAAGCCTACAATCGCATGGGTGTTGCTTTTGACGACGACGGTCAGCACAGGGAGGCGGTCAGTGTCTATTTGGAAGCCATCAGAATGCATCCGAACTACGCCGAAGCTTATAACAATCTCGGAACATCTCAGGCTGAGTCAGGGCAGTACGAGCAAGCAATCGAGAACTTCGAACGCGCGATTAAGGCGAAACCTGAGTTGGCCGTCGCTTACTACAATATCGGAGTCGTGTCATTGCGGTTAAACCGACGGGAAGTTGCACTAAGGCAGTATGGATTGCTCAGTTCGAGAGATTCAAATTTGGCAATCAAGCTTTACAACGGGATCTACGACGGAAAGGTTCTCGCATTGCATGTTAAGTGAATTCTAATCTCAAGTGTGCAAAGAAGAGCCGTTCTTGCGCTGATTTTTCTTCCTCTATTCTACGCATACACCTTTACGCCTCAGCCGTCGCGGTCAAAAGCTTGCTTCTCTTCAAAAGTCGATCATGACCTTGAGCGCCTCGCGATTATTCATGGCGCGATAGCCCTCGGGCACTCCATCAAGATTCGTGGTTTGATCGAAAACGCGGCCAGGCTCAATCTTGCCTTCGAGCACATCGGGCAATAGTTCCTCGATGTACGCGCGAACCGGAGCAGGTCCACCCGAGATCGTGATGTTCTTGTAGAAGGTCTCGTCGGCCACCGGAATGTTTGTATCCTGAGGTACGCCGACACGTCCGACCGCACCCCCGGCCCGGACGATGCTCAATGCTGTCTTCGTTGATTGCTCCAAGCCAACGCATTCAAGCACTGAGTGAGCGCCCAAGCCCACGGTCATCTCAAGCACTCGCTCGACAGCTTCGTCTCCTCGTTCTTTAACTACGCCGGTGGCGCCAAATCCTTCGGCCAGGGCGATGCGATCGCGATGATGGCCCAGCATTATGATCTGTTCGGCGCCAAGCCGGCGCGCCGCAATTACGCCGCACAGTCCTACGGCGCCGTCACCTACAACCGCAACGATACTGCCGGGCTTCAGGTTCAAGGCGATATGACGATGTTCGCGAATGATTGTACGATCCTGCAAAAACCATACTGGCAGCGTTTCACTTATAGAGGCTGCGTCTTCACTGATGTTATGCTTCAGCCTCATGGATACGAACACAAAGGATGAATTGCGGCATTTGCTCTTAGGGTCGCGAGCGGAAGAGGGGCCCACAGGTTTGGGCCTCGCCGGCTATCGAGTAACCTGCCGCAGAGATTCTTCTGATGTCCTGGAATGTGTCAAGGAGACCTTGGAATTCATTCTCACTTTCTATCTCGGCATGGTGACAGCCGCAAACCTGGAGCACGACCTTACAGACCCGGACGACATACTCTTCTTATTACAAGAGCAAAGCATGAGCCAGCTTAAGGAGTGGTATCAGCAGAGATTCAGCCTGAGCGCCGATGATACCAATGCTGATTGTGTTCGAGGGTTCATGTGGACAAGGGATTGGCGCTGGTGGGACGCACGAATACGTACGGATAGAGATTTCCTGCTCTTGCTGGATGTTTCAGGTTGGCCGTGTTCAGGATTGACCGCACTGAGGAGCGTTCTTTACAAGTGCGGAGCTGAGTCGATGGATGAGATACCAAAAGAACAATGGTAAACCAAGTAATTCCTCAATAATCGAGGTTGAAGAGCAAATGTCGATAACGACCACAGTTTTCTGTATTACCTCAACCTTGTCGCCTTGTCGGGTCATCTCGGATTTAAGTCTCCTTTTTTCTTAACAAGGATTGGTGCCGAGGGCGGGAGTCGAACCCGCACGCCCTTTCGGACAACGGATTTTAAGTCCGTAGCGTCTGCCATTCCGCCACCCCGGCACAGGTGGGCAAAGATATCACTTCGCGCGCGCCTGCCAAAAGGCGAAAGGGGGAAAGGGGAAAGGAGGAAAGGGGGAAAAGGGAGGAGTACCTCCCTTACTTTGCGCCTCACTTACGGTCGGGCTTACTGGCCCGCTGCCTTTATCCTTTCCGACTTCCTTAAGAGCGATGCTAGAATGCTTTATCCAGCAGCGTCGGACTCCGGCTTTCTATGACCGAAGAACAGGAAGTTTTTCTCCAGCACATCCAGAAGCAGGGATTGAAGCGCACGGCGCAGCGCGAACTGATTCTGGATGTATTTCTGCGCACCGAAAAACACCTTTCCAGTGAAGACCTTTACCAACTCGTCCGCGAAAAGGATCCGAACATTGGCCAGACCACGGTGTATCGGACGCTGAAACTCTTGTCCGAAGCCGGCCTGGCGCGCGAGGTACGGTTCGGCGACGGCATCACCCATTACGAACACAACTACAAGCACGACCATCACGATCATATGATCTGTTCCCAATGCGGAAAGATCATCGAGTTCTATTCCGCTGAGCTAGAGGCGCTGCAGGACGCGATGGCGGCGAAGCATAAGTTTGAAGTGACCCAGCACCTTTTGCGCATCATAGGAATCTGCGCCGACTGCCGGCGCAACGCGCGCGTCGCGGAAAGCGCACGGAAGGCGGCGCGTTCCGGTTAACAACCAGTGGCCGCTCTTTAGAAACTATCCAACAAGCATGACAAACCTGATCGCAAGGACATTAGCCTTTGCCACCGATGCCAGGCGCGGATTCGCTCTGGCGTTTTGTCTTATTTCCCCAGTCGCATTTATCGGTTGTCCTGGTTCGGGCTCCGGCTCGAATTCGGCAAACAGCGTACCGGCATCATCCAGTGAACCGGCAGTCTCTTCGAAGTCGCCGTTTGATGGCCAGCGCGCGTTTGAACACGTGCGCAAGCAGGTCGAGTTTGGTCCGCGTCCGGCCGGATCCGCTGAGCTGGAGCAAACACGCAACTACATCACAGGTGAATTGAAGAGTTATGGATTAAGCGTCACGACCGACGAATTTACCGCGTCAACCCCGATGGGCGACAAGAAGATGGTCAACGTTACCGCGGAATTGCCGGGCGCGTCGCGGGACGTGATTATTATTTCCAGCCACTACGATACGAAACTCTATCAGCGCTTTCGCTTCGTCGGCGCGAATGACGCCGGTTCTTCGACCGGAGCGTTGATGGAGATTGCGCGCGTGATGGCTTCGACCAGGGAGGAGCGCAAGTACACTTACTGGTTTGTCTTCTTTGACGGCGAAGAGGCGTTTTGCCCCGGATGGGACGACTGCACCAAACCGGGCGCACCGGACAACACTTACGGGAGCCGGCATTACGTGGCGCAGTTGCAAACCCGGAATGAACTGGCGCGGGTGCGCGCTATGATCCTGCTGGACATGATCGGATATACCAACCAGCAGTTTGGCCGCTCAGACATGAGTACCGGTTGGCTGCTCGACATAATTTGGCGCGTGGCGAAAGACCTCGGCTACGGCTCGATTTTCGTGAACCGGGCTGAAGGTGTGGGTGGCGATGATCATGAGCCTTTCTTGAAAGCGGGAGTGGAGTCCGTCATCGACATCATTCAGTTGACCACTTACGAGCACTGGCACACGAAAGAAGATACGCTTGATAAGATCTCGGTAAAGAGTTTGAAAGTCGTAGGAGACGTGATCCTTAACAGCTTGCCGAAGATCGAGGAGCGCCTGCAAAGCCGCCCGCACTGAGCGGAACACCGGGAAGTGGACGAGGGGGCTAATTCCAGCCCGCGGCGCCGACAGAATTCTCGTGCGCCTGGGCTATCGCCCGCTACGCGGGCTCTATTATTGTTTAGCGCCCAGGAACCTGGGGTTCCGCTACGCCCCACGCCAGGCTTTATGCTTTCGGCTGCTCCGCGGGCTGCATATTTTGCGTTACGTGCCCGCCCGCTACCGCAGGCGGTTCTGACAGGGAATTGGCCTATAAGAGATGACTGAAAATGGAAAGAAGCGAATTGCGGTTATTCCCGGCGACGGCATCGGTCCGGAAGTGATCGATGAAGCGGTGCGCGTCCTGGAGTGTGTGCATAAGACTCACGGAGTTGAGTTTCAACTAACACACTTTGATTGGGGCGCGGAAAAGTTCTTGCGCGACGGCACTGGGCTGCCGGCGGGCGCGTTGGAAATGTTGTCGTCGGATTTTGATGCGATTCTCGCCGGCGCGTTTGGCGATCCACGCGTGCCGACGAACCAGCACGCCGAAGAAATTCTTCTGGGTATGCGGCGCGGTCTTGATCTTTTCATCAACCTGCGGCCGATCAAACTAATTGACGCCCGCCTCACGCCGTTGCGCGATCGGACTCCGGAGCAAATTGACTTCGTCGTCTTTCGCGAGAATACAGAAGGCGCATACTGCGGCGCCGGAGGGTTTCTAAAGAAAGGAACGGCGGACGAGATTGCGACGCAGGAGGAGCTCAACACGCGTCGCGGAGTGGAACGAATCATTGTCGCGGCATTTGAATACGCGCGGGCACGCAAGCGCAGCAAAGTGACGATGGCTGACAAGTCGAACGTGCAGCGGTTCGGTGGCGATCTGTGGCAGAGAGTTTTTAAAGAGGTCGCGGCTGATTATCCGGAGATTGAAGCAAACCACCAGTACGTTGACGCCACTGCCATGTTCATGGTGCTCAATCCAGCGCAGTTCGACGTGATCGTGACGAATAATTTGTTTGGCGACATCCTGACTGACCTGGGTGCCGCATTGCAGGGTGGGTTAGGCCTTGCCGCTTCGGGCAACATACATCCAGGTCGTGTGTCTTTGTTTGAGCCGGTTCACGGCAGCGCGCCGCCGCTGGCTGGTAAGTCACAGGCCAATCCACTGGGTGCAATTCTGACGACCGCGATGATGCTGGAATACCTCGGTTACGATGAGGCGGGCGGCGCGATTGAGAACGCGGTGCGCCGCGCGATTGCTGAGGGTGCGACGTCGCGCGACCTGGGCGGGACGCTGTCCACGACAGAGGCGGGCGCGGCAGTTTGCGAACGACTGAAGGCGCTGCCCTCTGTGGCCGCCCCTCGATCCTGAGTACCGACGCGGGCAGCAACGGAGGCCGCCACGACAATAATGTTAACGGCTGAAATCATTGCCATCGGCTCAGAACTGCTGGCGCCCACGCGAACCGATACCAACAGCCTCTGGCTCACCGAACAATTAAATCGCATTGGCATCGAAGTTAAGTTAAAGACGATCGTCGGTGACGACGACGCACGTTTGGAGGAAGCGATTCGCGACGCCGTCAAACGTTCGCGCGTCGTCATCACAACGGGGGGCCTTGGGCCCACCGAAGATGATGTGACGCGCAAAGTGGCCGCTCGGGCGCTGGGGCGCCGGCTGGTTCTGGACGATCGCGTGCTGCGGGAAATAAGGTCGCGCTTTGCGCAATACAAACTGGCGATGCCGGAACGGAATTCCCGCCAGGCGATGGTAATCGATGGCGCCGAAGTGCTGGACAATCCGAACGGCAGCGCTCCCGGCTTGTTTATCGAACATGAAAATTGCGCGATCGCACTGCTGCCCGGGCCGCCGCGCGAAATGAAGCCAATGTTCGAGACCTCGGTCCGGCGGCGTCTGGCTGAGAAGTCAGGCGAGATGCGCTTTGCGCGGCGCATCCTGCGCGTGGCCGGCATGGGCGAGTCCGCGATCGATGAAAAGATTGCGCCGATTTATTTGCGCTATGAAAATCCGCAAACAACGATTCTCTTCAACAGTAGTGAAGTCGAGATCCATCTCAGCGCGCACGCCCGCACCGAAGACGACGCAGAGAAGCTGCTTGATGACTTATCCGAGAAGATCGAGCTTGAATTACGTGATGCCATTTTCGCTTTTCGCGGCGAGACGATGGAGGAGGTTGTTGGGCTGAAGCTTTCGGTCGGCGGATTCACTTTGGCGGTGGCGGAAAGCTGCACCGGCGGTTTGATTGCGCAACGGCTGACGGATGTGGCAGGGTCGTCGAAGTATTTTGTTGAAGGCGTCGTAACTTATTCGAATTCCGCCAAGACCAGGCTGTTGGGAGTTGATCCGAAATTGATTCTGGCGGAAGGCGCAGTCAGTTCAGCGGTAGCCGAAGCAATGGCCGAAGGAGTGCGCGAGCGGGCTGGGACTGATTTCGGACTGGCGGTAACGGGAATCGCCGGACCCGACGGTGGGACTGATGAGAAGCCGGTTGGACTGGTTTACATCGCGCTGGCCGATGATGCGCACACTGAACATCGCAAGTTGAACTTGCCGGGCGATCGACACCTGGTGCGCTGGCGTGCTTCACAGGCTGTGCTCGATTTGTTGCGACGCCGCTTGATTTAGTTCCATCTCCGGTCTTTGTTTAGTCGCGCCATCGGCGCGGAAGGAAGGTAGCCAGTGGCAAGCGCGCAGCGCGCGGCCACTGGATCAGTATTCAATTTGGATTTGCGCCCCGCACGGGCGCTAGTAACTACGGCGCCTTCCTGAAAGGCCGGGCGCCCTTGGCGGGCGCGCTTTCGCTTCCTGGTGATCCAGTGGCCGCGCGCTAGGCGCTTGCCACTGGCTACCTTGCCTCTGCGCCTCCGGCGCACGACAGAGGACAAACCCTACACTTACGTGGCGGCGGCTTGCGATTCGGTGATTGAGGCGATCAGCGATTGTTCCTTATCAATCAGCGTGCGCAGTGATTGGCGGAAGATTCGCTCAGACAGAAATGCGTCTGCCAGCAGGAGGCCGCGAAACGCATCCGCGCTCCACTGCAAAACCGTCGACGGCTCTACCACGCGAACTGAGGCGGAGCGGGGAATCCCGCACAGCACGGCGAGCTCACCCAGAATCGTGCCGGGGCCGGCGTCAGTCAGCACGAGTTGTCGATCGTGACGTGAGACAAAGACCTGCAGCTTGCCCTTCAACACCAGCAACACACCGGTGGCAGCGTCGCCTTCTTGAAACAAAACCTCATCGGGGTTGCATGCTTTGAGCTCGCCCTTGCTGATGATTCGTTGGGCGCCTTGCGCGGTGTATCCCTTAAACAGCGGCAAGCCGGTTATTACCGACGCATATTCTTCAGGCATGAGAGGAAGACCTTCCTGGTTCACTTCGATTTGTTGAAAAGCGGCGGCAGAGTAGCAGCACAAAGAAATACGGACAAGACAAAACTGCAGGCCAGGACGCGGCAGTAGCCCGGCTCGGAGATGCGTGATCGGACACCCCTGTGAGATCACGCTCCTAACGAATCGGGCTACTGACGTCTGGTGATGTTAGTTGACGAACTTAGCGGTGAGCACAATGATTAGCGCCCGGTCCCGCATCGTCGCGGTCCCCACCACGACCTTTTCTCCATCGCGCAGGTTGAGCGCCGTTTGTATTTGAGCGCTGTCCTTGTCCCTGTCTGAGCTGGCAATGGTATGAAAGTAAAAGTCCTCGATTCTGATGGTTGAAGAATTGCCGGCGGCCGCTGCCACCGATATCTGACTCAGGTAGTACTCGTATGGCATGGTAGCGTCGGCCCCGGAAGCTGACGAAGCAGAGATATCGGCCGTGCCCTTGCCGCGCAGTATCTGTCGCGACTCGGTGAGCCGCTGCACCACCGAAGTCGCCACTTCGAAATCCTTGTAGTTCAAAGTCTCCCGCAACTGTGTCAGCACGTCCTTCAACTCAGCAGGCACTTGCGCCGATGCGGTCGCCCGGCCGGCCGAGTTCGACGCGATCAGTATGTGCATATGCAGCTCGATGTTTGCCCGCGGAGAGCCCGGCACATCGAGTCGCTTTAGCGCTTCTTCCATTGAGGCGAGATTTTCAGGGAAGTCGCGCACCGTAATGGTTTTGAATTCAGAGTTGGCCGAAATCGTGGCGCCTTTGAAACCGCTGCCGAGCTGCTTCAAGACATTGGCCAGGCTACCCGGGTCGCGATATTTGACGTCAAGGACCTTGCTCTTGAATCCCTTATCAGTAACGAAATCGCTTTCGGGTCTGGGGGTAGGAGCGGGTGTCTGCTGCGCGGATGCCGTGCAGACAGAAAGGGAAATCAAAGCCAACCCTGTGAGCGTGTATTTTAGAAACCTAAACATGAAGCTTGCCTCCTAGATGCCTTTGGACGATTCCATCGGGGAACCTGTCCTGGCGTGTTGATTGGAAAACCAAATGATGCGGATGTTCGGATCACTCGTTTGCATGTCCAGCCGCAGCGTCTTTTCCGGGCCAGCATCCGGGCTAGCATCCGGGCTGGAGGATCCGCCCGTCTTGTCCGCAAGATCGATTACAGGTTGAGCAGGAGAGAGAGTTGTCTTAACCGCAATCTCGGAATGGGCTGGGCTGATGACAATTCTGCGTCGCGGACGAAATTGCTGATTTACAGCGACGCCCGTCTTTTTTCTCGGCGGCGAGTAAGTGCCGTTGGTGCCTTGAGGTTGGACGCCCGGCTCTTTTCCTCGCGGGTCGTTGCCTGGATAAAAACCGGCTTGCTGGGCCGGTAAGGGATGGCCACTTCGATTAACAAGAATGTAAACGCTGGCCAGCAGCACGGCCAACAGCAATGCGGTCGCAAAAACCCAGGCAGCTCGAGGCTGAAATAGTTGTCCCAGCCAGGAAAGCGGCTCGCGCGAAACTGAGTCTCTCCGAATCTCTCGGAGCACGTCGCTGCGAATGCCGTTATAGAGAGACTCGTCGAATGTTGGTGGGTCGAAGTCCGCTAACAGTTGATGCGCGCCCGCATATTCGCGCAGCGATTCAGCACACGCCGCACACGACTGCAGATGCGTTGCGATGAGATTGGTGCGAGTTGGTTCGACGTCGCCACTAATGTACAGCGGCAGCAATTCTTCGATGTGTGGGCAATTCATTTTACCGCTCCGTTCTTCGCAGATAGCGTTCGCAATGGACCTTGATTTTCCTGCGCGCTGAACTGATTTGGGATCGCACTGTGGTTGAACTGGACTTCAAAATACGCGCCACTTCATCCGTCGGCAGGCCTTCGATGTCGCGCAGGACGATCGCCGCCCGCTCCTTCAAGGGCAATGTGGCCATGGCCCTGGCGATTAGTTCGCGCTGTTGAGTGCGAATAAGATTTGCGTCGGCGTTCTTTACGTCGATATTAGCCGGCAAGGCAGTTAGGGCTTCGTCGTCAAGGGACGTGAACGCTCGCGTCTGTTTCTTCGCGATGTCGTGACACACATTCACCGTTATCTGGTACAGCCAGGCGAAGAAATCCTGGTCTCGCTTAAACCGCCCGAGATATTTGTAGACCCGCAGAAAAACTTCCTGCGACGCATCACGCGCGTCCGCTTCGTTGCCCAACATGCGCCATGTCGTCGCCATAACTTTTTGCTGCGAATGGATCATTATCTGCTCAAAGGCCATCGTGTCGCCGTTGGCGGCGCGTTCAATGAGAAGCGTGAGTGATGTTGGCTGTTGCGTCAGATGTTTTACTGGCAACCATTGTTCCGCGGTCATATCCATTTATCGACTCCCGCCGGTCACCTGAATCCTTCTCTACTTCTCACTCACAACTACCGTGTATGGAGGCAAAACGTTGAGAAGTTTTTTTCCGCTTGATTTCGCCGGCTGACTGACGCGCCGGTGAGTTGACCCTGAAACGCCCGAAATGCTTGGGTTTTCGCTTAATTGACATCGCCACGCTGGAGGCATAAAGTTCTCGCTCCACTTCGGGAAACAGCTCGATCAAACTTTGCCGGAGGCGTTTGTTTCCTTCTCCCGCTATTAAGTCAAACAGTTCTAAGGAGGCTCGATGAAAAGCAAGTTTCTTTTCACTAGCGCGATTAGCGCGCTCTGCGTCGCGTTTGTTCTGACGCCGGTCAGGTTAACAAATAGCGCCAAGGCCGAAACCCGAAAGACAATCGTTTCGCCAAACCCATCTGCAGTCCAGCATACCGCTGCGAAAGCTGGAACAACAGCTCTGGGCGCCGCAAAGAGTAACGACCGGTCTCAGCATTGCGGCACGAAGGACGTAGACGAAACCGTTGCGGTTCAGATTCAGGCATCCGCGGATCAGTTCAATTCCACCAGGAACAAGGCCCAGATCAGAAAGTCAGGCTCAGTGACCGTGCCGGTATTTTTCCATGTTGTTAATACCGGGAAGGGAATCGAAAACGGCGACGTCCCAGTGAAAATGTTGCTCGACCAGATTGATGTCTTGAACCAGTCGTATGCCGGAGCCACCGGCGCCGGCGCCAGTAACACGCCGTTCCGATTTGTCCTGGCCGGCGTTGATCGCACAACGAACGCGTCGTGGTTCGAGGCCGGTCCGGGCACTGCGGCGGAGCGTGAGATGAAGACCACGTTGCACATCGGCGGCGCTGATGCTTTGAACTTCTACACTAATAACGCCGGCGGCTTTCTGTTGGGTTGGGCCACTTTCCCATTTTGGTATGCCGCTGATCCGGCGATGGATGGAGTGGTTTGTCTCTTCTCTTCGTTGCCCGGCGGATCGACGGTTCCTTACAACGAGGGCGATACCGGAACGCACGAAGTAGGGCACTGGCTCGGTCTCTTTCACACTTTCCAGGGCGGTTGCGCGGCCAACTATAACGATTTTGTGGCTGACACACCGTCGGAACGATCGCCTGCTTTCGACTGTCCGGTCGGCCGCGACACCTGTCCCAAGCCGGGAGTGGATCCAATCGAAAACTTTATGGACTACACGGACGATCCCTGCATGTTCATGTTTACCTCGGGCCAATCAGCCAGGATGGAGACACTGTCGCTGCAGTATCGCGGACTGTAGTTAAGACTGCGGCGGACGGTTTAAAAAGGCTGCTCTAAGGAGGGCAGCCTTTCTTTTGTTTGCGGCAGCCGGAGCGCGGAAACGCTTCTGAGAAAATCCGTAAAGCCGTGTATCATGCGAGCGCTCCAAAATCATTTTGGGTTGATGGGGATTCGCCTCAGCGCGCTTTGATCGTATGGCCCAGGCCCTGCTCATCATCGTGGTCGCGTACCTCCTGGGATCGATTCCGGTTGGATATCTAATCGTTCGGGCGCGCGGCGGAGTTGATGTTAGGAAGACCGGATCCGGCGGCACTGGCGCAACCAACGTGTCGCGGCAGGCAGGCAAGTTCGCGGGAGTGTTGACGCTGTTGCTGGATGCGTTAAAGGGTTCGTTGGCGGTTCTGTTTGCGCAATGGATAGTAGGTGGTTCCTCTGGCACTTCAACCTGTTTGGTGGCCGCCGCTGTGGTGGCGGTGATGATAGGTCACTGCTTTCCAGTCTGGCTTGGGTTTCGCGGAGGGAAGGGAGTGGCAACAGGTCTCGGAGCCTTTCTCGTGATCGCACCGATTGCCGTCGCGCTTGCGGCGGTTGTTTTTCTTTGCATCCTAGTATTGACGCGTTATGTGTCGTTGGCTTCGATAACTGCGACCGCACTAATTCCATTTTTCATGTGGTTGGAAACGCGCTGGACCAGCAGTACAGATGACCTGACGGCGCGTCTCTCAGCTGGGCTGGCGGCCGCCGCTCTAATTCTTTTCGCCCACCGGGCAAACATCGCTCGTCTGGTTGCGGGCACAGAGACTAAATTTAAGTAGATCAACCATGGAGTCGATCGCGATCATCGGCGGCGGAAGTTGGGGAACTGCGCTTGGCATTATGGCCGGCCGTCGCGGTCACGTCGTCAGGCTCTGGTCGCGTAATGAAGCCGTCGTGGCTTCAATCAATCAAAGGCACGTGAACGACGTTTACCTGCCTTCCTCGCAAATCCCCGACAGTGTCGTTGCCTCGAATTCTATTGCGGAAGTCTTAACGGGAGCCGGCCTGGTAATCCTCGCGGCGCCGTCCCATGCTACGCGCCAGCTCTTGCGAGACATGCGGCCGCATCTGGATTCGGAGATGATTTTGATAAGCGCTACGAAGGGGATTGAGAACGACAGCGGCATGCGGATTTCGGAAATTGTCGGCGACGAAGTCGGACCGAAAGTGAACTCCCATTTCGTCTGCCTGTCCGGCCCGTCATTCGCCAGGGAAGTTGTGGCTGGTCATCCAACTGCCATTGTGGCGGCGAGCCGGCGGGAAGAAGATAGCGCCGTTGTGCAGCAGCAACTGAGTAGCGACAATCTGCGCATCTACCGGAACTATGACGTGGTAGGGACAGAAATTGGCGGCGCGGTGAAAAACGTGATGGCAATTGCCGCGGGAATTGTTTCCGGGCTCGGGTTCGGCAGTAATAGTGTGTCGGCACTGATCACGCGAGGACTGGCGGAGATAACGCGTTTTGCGACCGCCCAGGGAGCGAAGTTGGAAACAATGATGGGCCTCGCGGGGCTGGGCGATTTAGTTCTAACCTGCACGGGGAGCTTGTCGCGAAATCGCTATGTCGGAGAGGAACTGGGAAAAGGGCGGCGCCTGGCAGAAATTCTATCGAGCATGCACGAAGTCGCCGAAGGGGTTCGCACCACGCAAGCGGTCAAGCAACTGAGTGAACGACTCGGGATCGAAATGCCGGTGGTTAACGAAGTGCACCGAGTTCTGTACGAAGGTAAAAGCCCGGCGGCCGCGGCAAGCGATTTGATGACGAGGCCGTTGCGCGAAGAGTCAGGGTGAAGAAAACGTAGAGTCAAAGGCTTCCCACCCTGATGACGATTGCAGCGGGTGGTGGGGTAAATCTGTGTTGGTGATCAAGTTTTCTGGCACACTTCTTGTTTGATTTATGTGTCAACCTCTTTACGGCCGTTCGCCGGCGGCGCCGATAGTTGCGAGTACTTCCTCCTGAAGCAATTTACTCTCGGCGAATGCTATCGAATTCTCAAAAAGCTGTCAGGTCAAGTCCTTCAACAGTAATGGATGCTAGTCACGGTACAACGGAAAGGCGATCACCTCTGTCGGCGTTTCAATGACACGTCGCTTTCCATCACTAATGTCCACCCATTCAACTATCGCCGATACTTGGTAATCGTAACCAGGACTCTCGCTCCTCAATCCCATTGTGAACTTGTCGACGTCCCCTGGTGAGTACTTGAAGTTCTGCTTAGTCACATTAATCCTGCACACCTCCGGTCGTAACGTGACTTTGTAACGGTGTTCGATTACTAGAGCACCGCTAATGGGCAGTTCGGCTTTTCTCGGTGCAACTTTATGCACCACCACATCGATAGACTGCACCAGTGCAATGCTCTTACTATTATTGTAAAGGAGAAACGATAGCTCTTCGTTGTAGCAGCCTTGATACATAACCTCGAGAGTTTCTGGCAAGTTTGCCCTAGCAGAGCTTGATTTTAGACGTGGGATGTCGTCAGGAGCGTAAGAGCCCAGACCTAGTTTGATCCGTGTAGCTTCGATACTTAGATATTTAGTGAACACGACATTCGTGCGACCAAATCTTTCCGTGACGATGGCGACTCGATAAACTCCCTTGGAAGGAAAAAAAACTAGTTCGCCTTGAGAATTGCATGTGTCAGTCCAGCCGATTGCTGACAACCACTGCTCGTCATACAACGGTCGAAACGCCAATGTATTTATTAGAGAGAAAGGATAACCAAATTCGCGAGGGTGATATTCGCGCAGAAATGCGACCCACGCCTCAATGACTTTTTCTCTGTCAAAGACACGTTCATAGAGAATGAGGTCAGGTAACACAGGGAACTTGGTATTTTCGTCTATGTCGTTGAGCGATGGCGCATGTATGCGCCATCCTGGCAACGCGACGCTATACTCACGGTCATGTGGTGATAGATTGAGAAACAACTCTTCGATCGATTCACCGGATCCTAAACGATCAAGAATATTACTAAGAACGTAAGCAGGATCTTTAGCCGGTTGTTCGGGCTTCTTCAAAGGCACGGCGGAACGGCCGTTTTGGTTGAAAAGCCGTTGCTTGCTTTTGTAGAAGTCTAATAGCTCCAGCCGGAGATTTTCTTTGCCTACCCGCGTAAGCGATTTGGCTACCTCATATACTAATTTCCTTCTCCGAAGCTTGTTGTTACGTAGACCCAATAAGCGAAAATACTGTCGTGAGGCCAGAAAGCCCGTTAGCTCGCATTGATGAAGTAAGCATGGCAAGAAGGCTATTTGATGCGCCTCCGCAAACCCAACCTCGTTCTGGCAATAACTCGACGAGAGGAACGAAGGGCTGATAAGGAACAAGCACACGGCCGAGCTTCGGAGTTGTTCTCGAATCTCATCGTCAAACTTTACGCCTGGCGAAATGCGTTCGTCTCGCCAAACATCGATCCCAATCCTCGTTAAGACGTGATCGATCTTGCGAGCGATGTCTATGTCCTGGTGGGAATAGCTAATGAAGACATCAGGCATCAGCCTCTCCATTCAAGCATCGCTGGACCGGTCATGATGATGCGAAACACGCTCCTGCCGCCCGCATCCACGATTGTTGGTTTGCGTTCCCAGACGTGAGTTACATTTCGTAAGAGTCTTCATCCGCTATGTTCGCCATAAGTGCATCAACCGGGTCGTCGCCTATCAGTTTGCGAAACAAGTCCTCGCGCAGTTGGACACCTTTGGGTGTAGGGTAATAGAGAACGTCGCGATCGTTGCTCATGTCGCGCTGAAAAACGCGAACGTCAATGAAAGTGTAACGATTGCCAACGTATTTAACGCGACTAAGCCGTACGACTTCATAGGATTTGGTTTTGACCTGTTTCAGGATCTCTTGGCGTTCAATCTTGAGCTTCGCCCTCTTTGTTTTGGAGGAGGATTTTTTTGCCATAGGACAAGTCTACTGCTGGTTATCTCAGATTAGATGGAACTAAGAGGTCAGTCTGCGCTCGCCGAAATCCTCTTTTCCATGGACGCACCACACCAATTCATGCATAACAACTGCAGAACGATCGCATTCGAGTCAATACCCACTATCGTCGCATTCTCGACGTGTATGGGCCGATCGTTTGAAATCCAGTCGACCCCATTTTCAGCACGCCTTCCATCGATATCCTCGGCTCCCCAATGATGACCATTTTCAGCGCAATACGCAGCAGCTTCTGCTTGCTGTCTCGCCAAATACTTCTCGTACTCAACCCGACCGAGCGCGTCATGTTGCGCTTTGCAGTCCGGACACAAGTCAGAAATCCTGTGCCTCGACCTGGGACTTAGCGTTCGCCAATCAGAATGTGAACGATACGTCCGCTCGACGTGGCGGCCGCACCCTCCTTCGCAGGGCACAGCATCAATAAGTGGCCCTGCGATCGAATGAATCCCATGCTCGTTCAATCCGAAGGCTTGGGCGATCACGGATGCTTTTATGCGAGATCCCCAATAAAGCGCGCGAATGGCTTTTTGACGGAGAACCTGGCTGTTCGCCTCAAACACAACCCTCGCCACGTTCTTAACGAGGGTCGCGATTTGTGCATTCACTCTCGATTCGCACTCCTTGAAGGCAACGCGCGCGGTATCAACTTCCTCCCGTCCTTGCGCCACGGTTTCTGTTACCGCTTTCAAAGAGCTTGATAGTCGTACGTCCTCACTCATGGAACAAATATCCTCCGCAGCTAGCGCCTGTTCTTGATACCCTCACTCTTCGTAGCAGCCGGCAAGCGCCGGGGAAGGTCCACATCGTCAAGAATCAGGGCTTGGTATCACGGGCAACGTGAGCCTTACGCAGTTACAGATTTCGACAATGAACGCCCTTCCGTAAACGTCTGATGCGCCGGACAACGCCTCCAGCTGTAATTCAGCTTTCCATCAGTATCACGGTAGCTGATGCCACAATTGTCACGGTTGTGACAAAACATGGTGGGCAGAGTCGCGTTGAAGGGTATCTCAGGATGCGCAGTCTCAGGGGTCACGACAGGACCGGCGTTGGTAATAAGAATATAGTCGACGTCGGTATGGCCGTTTAGAACCGAACATTGGTAATCTTTGTACCTGTGCGACGCCGCAATCTTCAGCATTGGGGAATCTTCACTCATAACAAAATCGTCAAACCAGTGAATCCATCGCGAATCGAGCCTATAATAGCCGAAATCAGGGAATCCATAGCCCCAAAAGTTTTTCGAGGAAGACCAACACAGATTTACCCCACTACCTTGCAGCGGGGCTTCTCGACTTTTCCGGCTTTCCGGTCTACTTTTGCAGGATACAAAAGAAAGACGAATTGCCCCGGTAGAACTGATCCTGCTCGATGCCCAGTGCCATTGAAGAAAAACCCCTTGCCAGCAACCGCGCGGCCTTTCATGAGTATCACATCGAGAGTACTTATGAGGCCGGGGTCGCCCTGACTGGAACTGAAGTAAAAAGTGTGATGGCCGGGCGCATCCAATTGAAAGAATCGTACGTGGCGGTGCGAGACAACGAGGCGTGGTTGTTCAATGCGCACATCTCGCCGTATACGCACGGCAACCGGGCCAACCCCGATCCGCTGCGCACGCGGAAGCTGCTGTTGCATCGACGCGAGATTGAGAAGCTGGATCAGGCGGCGGCCATTCAGGGAATGACTCTGGTGGTGACGCGGGTGTACCTGAAAAACCGGCGGGTGAAACTGGAAGTCGGCGTGGCCAAAGGCAAGAAGCTCTACGACAAGCGCGAAACCGAAATGCGCCGCACCGTGGAACGTGAGACGCGCGCGCAGTTAAAAGAACGGCAGAGATAACGCAAAAGGAGAAATCAGGAAATGGAAGTTCAAGGTAGCTCCGGTTCCTATCAGGAGATTGACGTTCAGGCCGTGGCGGTCGCGGTTTTTCAAGGCGAAAAAGCCGATGAAGGATTCCTGAAGGGACTGGACGACGCCGCGGGCGGCCTGGTCAAATCGGTGCTCGAGTCAGAAGAGTTGAAGGGCAAAGAAGGCGAAACCGCCTATCTTCATCTGTCTGGTGGCAACGGTCTGAAGGCCCGCCGGCTTCTGCTAATCGGTGTGGGGCAGCGCGAAGATTATAGCTCGGCGTCTCTATCGCAAATGGCCGGGACGGCTGTGCGCATTCTGCGCGGCAAGAGCCTCAAGAGCATTGCCATAGTCCCACGGGTCGAGACCGACGGTGCGCGGGCGGCACGCACCGTGGTCGAAGGCGCCATTATCGGATTATTTGAACCCGACAAGTATCGGACCGAAGATAAAGAGAAACGCCTGATCGAGCGTTTGGTCGTGGTCATGGAAGGCGAGGACGACACCGCCCTGAACCGGCGCGTCGAAGAAGGACGAATTGTCGGAGAGGCGGTGAACTTTACCCGCGAGCTCGCTAACGAACCGGGCGGGTATTTGACGCCGACCGATATGGCTGAGCGCGCGCGCGAAGTGGCGAATGAATTTGGCCTGAGCATTGACGTGCTGGATGAAGCACGCATGACCCAGGATGGCATGGGAGCTTTGCTGAGTGTTTCACGAGGATCCGACGAACCCGCGAAAATGATTGTGCTCAAGTACACCCCGCCGTACGCGAGCGAGCAGACTAACACCGATTTGCTGGCGTTAGTGGGAAAGGGAATCACCTTCGATTCCGGAGGTATTTCGCTAAAGCCCGGAGAGAACATGGAGTTAATGAAATACGACATGTCGGGTGGAGCAACCGTCATCGGAGCAATGCGCGCCATCGCCCAGCTCAAGCCTCCGGTGCCTGTGTTAGGAATCGCTCCCTGCTCCGAAAATCTCCCTTCAGGGAAAGCCACCAAACCCGGCGACGTAGTTAAGGCTATGACCGGAAAGTCGATCGAGATCATCAATACTGACGCTGAGGGACGGCTGGTTTTGGCTGACGCTATCGCATATGCGAAGACGCTTGGAGCCACGAGGATTATCGATATGGCGACGCTCACGGGCGCTGTCTCTATTGCCCTCGGGGATGTGAATGTTGCCATTCTGGGAACGGATCAGGACTTAATCGACGAAGTGATTGATGCTGGCCGCGAGGTTGGCGAAAAATTCTGGCAGTTGCCGCTGGACAAGGAGTATTCAAAACAGATCAAGTCTGACATTGCGGACATCAAGAACGTTGGCGGCCGAAAGGCCGGCACCATCACCGCGGCGGCATTTCTCAAAGAGTTTGCGGACGGCGTGGCGTGGGCTCATCTGGATATTGCCGGAACCGCATGGGGCGACGAAGCTCGGCCATTTCGTTCCAAAGGCCCAACCGGAATAGCTGTGCGGACCTTAGTGAACTTCGTTGAACGCGATGCCCGCACCAGGCGTGGCGCTGACGAAGAATAGATGGATAGAGCTGTTTCGAAAACTGGACATCATGTAGACACTTGAGGACATCTTGCTGACGACATAGGCAAATTCTTTAGGATCGACGATGCCAAACTTCTGGCATGGACGTTGCTCTTTCGCTGGGCACCCCTGGCCAAAGGGGTGGTCGCCACAAAAAGAAATGTCCTCGCCCCCCTCGAGGGCCGCTCGAGGAAAAAGTATCGTCCCTTTGGCATTCCTCCTCACAGGTCCCTCACCTACAAATTTATCCAGGACCCTGCCCTCCAGGGTCCTTCCTCTTTTTAGGCCTACTTCAGCTCAAGGTTAAATCCAGGAAATGTTATAGTATTGCAGGCCCACGGGCAGAGTTACCCACGGATTTTTGGAGCATTGCGGAGCCAGGATCCTTGATGAACTACTACAAAGTCCTCGGCGTAAAGCGGACCGCCACAAACGCGGAAATCAAGTCTGCCTACCGGCGTCTGGCCCGGTTGCGTCATCCAGATTTGAACCGCGGATCAGATAAGTCGTCTCGTGAGTTTGCTCTTATCTCGCGTGCTTATCGCTGCCTGACTGACCCACAGGAGCGTGCTTATCACGACGCCAGGCTCGATCAAAAAGCCAACTCCTCGATCCTCTATTCGAATAATCCGCACGCACAACGAGCTCGAAACGTGGCAGTCCTCACTCGTTGGGACAGCGTCGTCAATCAGCTATTGGATAACGACAGGCGCGATAACCTGGAACGGCAGCGAGCGGTTTTCACTACGGTTTCCCTCTTTCTATCGACCTTCTTCGTGGCCATGATCAAACCTCCCGTCTGGCAGGTTCTAAGCATGGCCGGGCGCGCAATCATTATTGCTCTATTCCTGATCGGTTTATGGCATCTGGCAACCCGCTTGCGAGAGTATTTAGCGCACTACACCTATCGACCCGAATCGATCCATACCTCGATTATTTCTGAAGAAAAGGCACCGGAACAGCGCTTTACCAGGCTGTCCGCCTACGCGTTTCTGATTGGCGGCTTTACTGCGAGTCTCGGTTTAGGGCTGTTTCTGGGATGGCATGCGCAGAGTTTCTTCTCCGATTTGACTCTGCTGTTTCGCCATCGACCTCAGAGCGGGCCAACCGGACTTTCGTACTCATACACCTCGCTGCTGCTCTCTAACGTTCTGCTGTGCCCGCCAATCGCCGTGCTGATCATAGACACGCTTCATGGCGTGGCGTCGAAAATCGATAACGGCTAGGTTCCTTCCTCGGTTGTGAGACTCTTGAAAAGCTTGTCTGAATTGAGGGGGCTCGTGTATATTGCGCCCGTATTATCGGTCGCTTAATTTCCCCAGACATCAAGCAGGAGATATCACGATCATAATTCCTCGAACGAAATACAACCGCCGACGGCCCGCAAAGTAATCCTCTGACGTATGTCCGGCTGTCGCTTTGCAGATAGGAGCAAAGAGATGGCTAGACGAATTAACGAACGCCAGCATCTCGCCCTCAAGCTGGATTCACTAACTGACACAGAAGTGACCGAGGTCCTGGACTATATAGGCATCATGGAGTCCATGAGACGGGCCGTGGTAGCGCCAGGAATTTGGGAAGATGAACTGATCGCCTTATTGGCGGAAGCGAGGGAGAATCGACGTGCCCGGCAGGCATTTGAGTGGGAGGCGGCCCGACGACGCGGAGAACGCCGGCCAGCTTCCGCTCGCGCGTAGATCCAATTCGAGAAACGAAAAAATGTTTGGCAGCAAATCCTTAATCCGTCTCTTCTGCCTCAGCGTAGTGACGTTCGCGCTCTTTGGCGCAACTTCTCAAACCGGCAAGGCTCAGCAAAATAATGGGCTGACGCCGGCGCAGCGCGAGATTGAGAAGCAACGCGCCCTTCTGTCTTCATCGGAAATCGAGACGCGGCGCGATGCCTTGATTCGGTTGGGTAATTTAAAAAGGGCCGAGAGTTCGCGGGTGGCGGCTGGTAGTTTGACTGACGCAGCCGAGGTGGTCCGGGCCAATGCAGCACATGCTGTTTTAAGCCTGCCGGCGAAAGAAGCCGTTGCGGCCCTAACGCCGCTGCTGAATGATAAATCAGAGTTTGTGCGACAGCAGGTCGCGTACGCGCTCGGTGAAACGAAGAGCGATCGCGCGGTGCAAGCTTTGGTTAGCGCCCTGGCGAGTGACAAGCAGGACAGTGTGCGCGGAGCGGCCGCCGTCGCGCTCGGAGAAATCGGCGACCAGACGGCCACGTTGTCGCTCGCGGCCATACTCGATCCCGGTCTCGTTCCTACCGGAGCGGGAAAGAAACAGAAATCGAAGCGAAAGAAAGAAAACGAATTCGTCGCCCGTGCGGCTGCTCATTCGCTTGGCCAAATCGGCAGTCGCCATGGATTGACCGCACTGGAGAAGGCGTTAAGTGATCAGACCAGTCCCGCCGATTTGCGGCGCGAAGCGGCAGCGGCAATGGGAAAGATTGGCGATCCTGCGGCCGAGCCTGCGCTCCGCTCGGTGCTGGGCGACGAGGATCCGCACCTCGGCCGAATTGCCCAGGAGGCGTTACGAGAGATTCAGCGCAACCGAGGCAAACAGGGAACTTGAAGGTTGCAAAATATTGAGCAAGAAAAAAGCGCCGATCCATCAGGACCGGCGCTTTCTTTGTCCGTTAGTCAGAAAACCTAAGGTTCAGTCTTTTCTCCGCGACCCTGGCCCTTGCGAGCAGCCTTAGTCTGGGGAATCGGAACGCCCACGCCGCCTGACTTGGATTCCATCGCCTCCGGCTCTGGCGGAACCTCCGTCATCTCGTGAATCAGGGCCCCACCGGACTGCTTCGAGAAGATCAGCTTGTTCGTGATCTGGCTCAAATCAACTTCTACCAGATCGCCCAAGCCAACCTGGCCGGTCGCGACGAGATTCGACAACGGGTAGACCAGGAACCGCTCGATCGCTCGTTTCAAATGTCGCGCGCCATACTTGTAGTCAATCCCTTCCTTTAGCAGTTTGTCTTTCGCTGCTTCTGAACAATGGAAGACGAACTTCGTACCGGCGGAAGACATTACCCGGTTCTGTACGGCCTGCAGCTCAAGCTCAAGAATTTCCCGCAGGTGATGTTCTTTCAATGAACGGAAGACCACGACCTTGTCGATACGGTTCATGAACTCAGGCGAGAACTTTCGCTTGGCTGCATCAACCGCGGTGCGGTAGATCTTCTGATCGACTTCATTGTCATTCGGGTTCTTGACGCTCTTTCCACTGTGGAACCCGATGCCGCCCGATATCAGCTCCGACATTTCGCGAGCGCCAAGGTTGGAGGTCAGCACGACCATGGTCTTCGAAAAGTCGACGCGCCGGTTGTCTCCCAGGGTCAAGGTGGCTTTATCAAGAATTCCCAGCAACAGTTGCCACAGGCTATCGGAAGCCTTCTCGATTTCGTCGAACAGCACGAGCGACAGCTTCAGCTCTTCGGTGTGCATGCGATCGAGGTTTTCCTGCGTCAACATCGGCGAAGTCTCCCGGTGGCCCAGGTAGCCGGGAGGGGAGCCGATGAGTTTCGCGATTTCGTGTGAATGCTGAAACTCGGCGCAGTCGATCTTGACGACCGCGTTGGGATCGCCAAACAGGACTTCGGCGGCAGCTTCGATTACACGCGTCTTACCCGAGCCGGTGGGCCCGAGAAACAACATCGTTCCAATCGGCCGGTTAGGCGGATTCATTCCCGCCAAAAAGATTTGATACAGACCGCTCATGCGGCGGACCGCTCGCTCCTGGCCCACTATTCGGGCTGAAAGCCTTTCTTCGAAATCCTGGGCGCGCGGACTCTTCTGGTCCGGGTCGAGGAAGACTGTTTCCCTTATCTCGTTCTCGTGTTCCATCTCTATGTCCATTTCGGCAATCATGGTCGTCCTCCTCTTAGGCGTCGTCCCGGGTTAGTGGCCGAACCGGCCATCCTCCGGCGGGTGGCAGTTTCGCAATCCACCCAAACCTGCTTAAGCAAAGAACGATCCGTTCTCCCAGTTGATGCGTCCAGCTACTCCGCTGGTTGGCTAATGGCGACGAGGCGAAAAATACCTCAATTGAAGCAAGACGCTATATATACGACATCGAGGGAAATGTCACCACAAAATGTATGCGATCGAAAGGTTTTTAGCCGGAGCGGCGACGGAAGGCCGGATTTTTCTGTGACAGTTTGTGTTACGACACCCGTGACAAAAACTGGAGAGAACCACAATAAGCGAGGCGCGTATTGTAGCGAAATGTAAGCCGCACTACGCAAAAGGTCTGAGATTGAGGAAAGAGCGCCGGCCTTTTGGGACAAGCCAAAGGCGGCGCTCTTTTTACAAAATCGACCTTCTGTTTTTGGATGTCCTTCATCAGGGGGCGACCACGGAGCGCCGCCCCTACAATTTATTGCCAGGGGTTAGTCGTAATACTCCACCCCGAGGTGGGTGATCAAATCCTCGCCGCGCATATGGCGTAGAGTGTTCTTCAGTTTCGTCAACTGGATAAAGACATCGTGCTCCGGATAAAGCCCCGGCGGAGTCTGGGGAGATTTGAAATAGAACGAGAGCCATTCCTGAATCCCCCCTTTAGTCCCCGCGCGTTGCGCTAGATCCAGGAAGAGCGCCAGGTCCAACACGATTGGCGCAGCCAGAATGGAATCGCGGCAAAGGAAATCGATCTTGATCTGCATGGGGTAACCCAGCCAGCCAAAGATGTCGATGTTGTCCCAGCCTTCCTTGTTATCGCCGCGCGGCGGATAGTAATTAATGCGGACGACGTGGGAAAAGTCTTTGTAAAGTTTTGGATACACTTCCGGCTGCAGGATGTATTCCAGCACCGACAGTTTTGACTCCTCTTTGGTTTTGAACGATTCCGGATCGTCCAGCACCTCGCCATCGCGATTGCCCAGGATGTTCGTGGAGTACCAGCCGTGCAACCCAAGCATGCGTGATTTCAAACCCGGAGCAATGATTGTCTTCATCAGGGTTTGACCCGTCTTGAAATCCTTGCCACAGATTTGCACGCCGTTGTCTTCAGCCAGTTTGCGCAAAGCCGGGACATCGACTGTCAGATTTGGCGCGCCGTTGGCAAAAGGAACGCCTGATTTCAGAGCGGCATACGCGTAGAGCATCGAGGGGGCGATGCTGGGATGGTTCTCGCGCATGGCCTTTTCGAAGGACTCCAGGGTCTTGTGCACTGCGTGCGGTTTGAGAAAGATCTCGGTGGAGGCGGCCCAGACCATTACCAGCCGCGAGCATTTGTTCTTCCGCTTCCAATCCTGGATTTCCTTGATCAACTGCTGGGCGAGGGCCAGCTTGTTGGTGCCCTTCTTTACATTGGTGCCGCTTAGACGCTTAACGTATTTCTGATCAAAGACTGCCTGCATCGGTCTGATCTTTTGCAGCGGAGTCTTGAGTTTCGCGAGCAACTCTTTGTCGAGCACGCCGGCATGGACCGCAGCGTCGTAGGCTGAATCCGGGAAAATGTCCCAGGCGCCGAAAACCAAATCATTCAGTTTAGCTAAAGGCAGAAAGTCTTTAATCAGCGGAACGCGATTATCAGTGCGTTTGCCTAAACGAATAGTGGCCATCTGGGTCAGGCTGCCCACTGGCTCGGCCAGGCCCTTCTTAATCGCCTCAACTCCGGCGATGAACGTAGTGCTAACTGCGCCCAGTCCGACCAGCAGTACACCCAGTTTTCCTTCTGCAGGCGCTATCTTTGCGCCCTTCACAACCGGCATTATGTGATTTCCTCCGAACAGGTTTTAAGCTGTTGATAATACCTTAGAAGCGGGCCCTTTAGCACGGGCAGGGGATAAGAGGGTAGTGACCAAATTTCACGTTCTCTGGGCAACCTCTGTGCCCAGTGGTGGAATCCTTAGACAAACATCCACCGCTAAGACACTGAGAACACAAAGGGACGCACGGAGATTTCAAGTTAGGTCACCACCATTGGGCGAATATTGGAATTCTCTCCGCGGCAAATTGAACCGTCTCTTGCGCCCGTAGTGCCGATCCATTTTGCCGATCAGTAGGTCCAAAAGGTATTCCGCCAAAGGTATGGCGGCAGGCCAACGATGCAAGAATCGCAAACCGCTGGTTAGAACTGAATTACATTTTAAGCAAATCTAGGGTGGACTAAGACTGCATCTCAACGAAAGAGAGTATCAATAACGCCGCAGACTTTTTTTGAACAAGTTTGCTTGCTCTTCTCTTTTAGCCACAATCTGATCTTCGCATCAACCGTGAGAATATTTGCTGCTGAACAAGCCCGGTTGACGAAATAGTCACCAAAACCATTTGCTGGATCGTTTTTCTTGGCGCTTTCGATTTCCGTTTGCGCTGCGACAAAATCCTCTTGGAGCGCGTAGTCTACTGCCAGCGCGTACGCAACAACTGCCCTCTTAATTGTTATGTCATGGACGATAAAATAAGCCACCTTCGTTTTAGTATCGTCTTGCCTCATGGGCATGGCGTTAATAAACCAGTCATTGCGAGCTATGGGTTCTTTCTCGATATCTTGTTCTTCGATTATCGCCTTTGCTCCAGTATGGATTTTGATCGCTTTGTCGAGGTCTTTCAAATACCGATAACCCTCTCCGAGGTCTAACATATGGCTCACGTTCTGGCTAAGCTTTACGGCCTTTTCAAGAAGCGGCTTAGCGGCTTCAGGTTTTAGTTCCAGCAGCTCGCACGTGCCGAGGCTACCGTTGGTTTCCGCACGATCAGGGTTTATCTCCAAGGCCTGCCGATAGTGGTCTTTGGCGCATTCAAAGTCACCTCTTTTTACACAGAGATATCCTAAATCAACATGCGCCACGTATAACCGAGGATTTAATTCAAGAGCCCTTTTGCACGATGCCTCGGCCTCAACTTGAGTCTCCTCAAAGCTTAAGAAAGTCTGACACTTGAGGAATTCAACGTCAGCATCATTATTGAAAGAGGTGAGATAGTTTATCTTAGTCAGCACGAGCTGGATGTCGTTGTATTTTTGTCCTGCCGGAAGGTTGAAGGTTTGTGCCTTGGTAAGTCCATAGATAGCCTGGGCATCGTTTGGCTGCAAAGCAAGTGCTGACTTATAAGCAACCGCCGCATCGTCGTACTGAGCCTCATAGACCAGATGATCGCCTAATTGCCGATAAAAGGTCGCTACCTTAGCGTTAGCATCTTTAGCCTTGGACGCGGCGCGATAGCCAGCCCAAGTTCCGAACCCAAAATTCATTTGCAAGAATACCAACGTCACAATCGCCGTGAGTACGGTAAGCAATGGTTGATAGGTTGAAATGAATCGATTTAGCCGTCGTAAAGCTGCTCCGAGTGTCTTGGTTTGATCAGGCGAGGACACGGCTTCCTTGAGGCTCTTAAGTTCCGCATCGAGTGACTGAATCTTCTGATTAACATCTTCTTGATCCATCAGATTCTCCTGTCCATGAACTTCCAAATCGCAAGGAAACGATATGACGTTTCAACCAACCCGTTAGCGGTTACGAAAAATAGTCGCCGGTTAAGTGACCACTGGTCATACCATCACTGAAATCAGGCAGAGATAAGGCACCCGTCCTGTAGAGGCGCGATAAGCTCGACATCTCACGCGCGATAGTCTGTTTCCAGCTTCGCGGGTTACGAATTCGAAGTCACCCTTCCGCTATCTGTCTATTGTTGCGGCTTCAGGTCTGGAGATCTGAGGATCGAGAGGTCTGAAAGCCGATCACGATAGGCGCTTAATATCAGACAGCAACTCTTCTGTCAACAAGCTAATGGAACACACGCTGGGACAAAAGTTATGGGAACATTGTCGTTAGCAGATGATATGTCCGGTGAAGTTAACAAGTGAAATGTCCGGTTTAGACTGGCGAGTTTAAGGGGCCCTGAAAGGACCATTCTGAAGAGACCGAGCGCACAATCGATTCGTTGGGCAAGCGTGAACCCGTCACAGTTCCGCTCGGCTTAACGCTTCGCGATCTGAGTCGAACCGGCACGCATTGCGCGGGGATTATTCGTGATTATCGCGTGCACGCCAAGACGCCCGGCGAATTCCAGCCATGCTGGGTTGTCCACAGTCCAGACGACCACCTTCAAACCCGCACTCTGCGCGTCGTTGATTATTCGTGGAGTCGCCAGCAGCCGGTTAAGAGCAATCTCAGCAGCGCCTACCGCAAGTGCCCTGCGAATCATGGTAGCTTTTAAGAGCGGCGACCCGGCGCGAAACAGTCGCGGTTGAAACAGAGCACCGGTGCGAATGCCCGCATCCACCTCCTTCAGAAGTTTTATTCCAGTCAAATCGAAACTCAGCACAGTTACGTCTTCACGTAAGTTGAAGCGATCGATTAGTTGAGCGATTTCGCGAACCAACTGCGGGTTGAGCGCTTTGTCCGCCTTCATTTCCAGGTACAGTTTTTTCCCCCTGCTGTGTTGTGAGAGGAACTGTTCGAGGGTGGGTATGCGTTGAGCGCCGTATTTGCCTGTCGCCACAGAAGGGAATTGTCTATTGAACCACGATCCCACATCACACTCAGAGAGCGCCGCAGCCGTCAAAGATGAAATCAGTTCGCGACGCCCGCCGACGCGTCGCAGATCCGCATCGTGAATCACGACCGGAACGCCGTCCGCGGAAAGACGCACATCGAATTCGATCCCATCGGCGCCATGGGCCAAAGCTAAATCGAACGCCGCGAGTGTGTTTTCCGGCGCGAATGCGGATGCGCCCCGATGCGCGATAATTAGCGGACTTCGCTCGATTGAAGCCGACAGATTAGACGTTGTTTGTTGCAAGCTTCGCTCGGGTTGCGTGCTTAACCAGGTTGGACTGTAGAAACGCGTTTCAGCTTGATTTCGAATTTACCGACTTCAGTTGACAGATCGGCGCGGACAGGAATGTGGCGCTCATCTTCGGTTAGCCAGATGGAGAATTTCCCCTGGCCCCGAATGAGGCTGTCTTCGCCAAAGATGTCCGGATCGACGCGGATGACGTCAACTCGGCCCAGGACCGTTTTCATTCTGCGACGCTCGATAACTTTGATTGGCAGGCGATAGATCCTGCCTGAATCGCTGATCTGTATTTCGAATGACTTACCGGTCTCCAGCTTCTGCGTGCGCAAAAAGTAAATAGCGGAAACGATGTCGTGAATCGTTCCGGCAAATGGGGCAGTCATTACCCGCGGTTGCTGTCGCGGATTATTCGGATCGCGTTCCGTCCATGTGACGACGCCGGCAGCTCGGTCAAAAACCGCTTCGCTGTGCCGGACACGTTTCCCCTGCTCATCCACCTTGCTCGTACGCAAAACTGAGAACGTCGCCGGATCGACTGAAGATTCAATATGCTCATGGAACCGCAGGTTGAAAAGCCGGCTAAAAAATCCTTTACTGGCGACGTCTCCAATCAATCGCAGGGAAGGCGATGATTGACCGCTTTGGTTTGCGATGTTTTCACGAGCCGCACGAAAGCGAAAATCAGCCACATCCACCTTGCGCAGGACGGCTCGCGAAAACTCCGCCTCAAAGACCATCTCCTCGCCGGCAGGAATTGTAGTCGCGCTAAGCGACCGGATATTTTGGGCAGAGCTGGGTGAAGCCAGGGCAACGGCAAAGACCGCCACCATTAGCAAGCGACTAAAACTCAAGCGTCGAAATTTCATTTCCAATACAGGGCCTTCGCCAAAAGTATTCCCCAAATCACCAACAACCCAAGCGCTGCTTCGTATTCGCGGTAACGCATGTAAAGGCCTGCCTCAAATCCGACTCGCTCTCCCCGTTCCCGCCGGTACGGCAACAATCGCGGCAGGAACAACGGCACCTCTTGCGCATATTCACGATAGTCCGTGCCGAACAGTTGTTCCAGCGTCGCAGCTTCGACGCGCATCACGGGTAGATAGATGCTTAGGAAGAGCAAGCCGAATAGCACGGCCAGGGCCGGCCGGGCCGCGGCAATGGTGAATCCGAGCCCGATAATGAAACTGCCCAGATAGAGCGGATTGCGTGTGTACGCGTAGGGCCCGGCGACTGCCAGCGCGGCGTTCTTTCGGATATGTCCCGCCGACCACGCGCGTAGTAATAATCCGAACAGGGCTACAACGCCGCCGGCGGTGAGCGTGAGCCGGGTGGGCCGCGCGAAGACTACGAAAAGCGCAGCGCATATGAATCCCAGCGGCACACGCCAACGCTGCATCCATGTTCCCGTTCTAGGCAATTGGCCGCCCCACCTCCCCAATCTGACTCGTTAGCTTGGGTGCAGCCAGAAATAGAACTCTGGATTTTCCGACTCTCGGAAGAAAATCCGAAAAAATGAATGTCGCTTTAAGATTGGAAGAAAAAGTTAGGGGTTTTAGGAGAAACGAAGGCCGAGGCGTGAACCAACGTAACTGCTGGCGCGGTGCCCGCAGCGTCTCCCCAGACATTAGCCCGCGCCTCAGCGCCTTCGTGTCGACTACGATGAGGCGATTCAGAAACGGGTTGCTTGAAAAAAATTTCGCGCAGTCGAGGAGGGACTGGCGCTTAGAATTTGGTTTCCGGTTCAAAAAAATCGACTCCTCTACCGGCTGCCGCGGATTAGTTCCGTACTTGAATGGTCTTTCGGGTCACCCACGATGGCCACCTTACCGCCGTAAGACTTTACGATCTCCCGTTCAGGCACTGTCTCGACCGTGTAGTCAGTGCCTTTTGCGTGCACGTCCGGTCGTAAAGCGAGCAGGAGCGATTCGACAGTCGGCTCATCAAAGATAGTCACCAAATCGACCGCCTCCAGCGACGCGATGATTTCTGCGCGCTGATTCTCGGGGACCAGAGGCCGCCCCGCTCCCTTCAATCGCTCGACCTGACGGTCGGAGTTCAAACCGACTACGAGGAGGTCGCCAAGAGCTTTCGCGCCCGCCAAATATCGAACATGACCGACGTGGAGAGGATCGAAGCAGCCATTGGCAAAAATCACGGTACGGCACTGACGGCGAGCGGATGCGACGCGCTCGATCAGTTCATCGCGATTCACTATGCGGGATACGGATTGCTTGTCCATTCGTTGAGTATTCAAAGTTCGCAAACTGAAGTTAGGCGCGCAGGCTTCCTTCCTGCCCTCCCATTGCTGTCTTGAGATAGTAACTGATTATCAGCGCAACATCCTCGCTGTAGCTGCGCGTGCCGTTCGGCACGTTGTTGGCGCGGAGATACGTGTTGTTGATTCGGTAACTCACCTGTACGCCTCGCCCCTCAAACCGAGACCAGAAATCCGCTCTGGCCTTTAGATCCGCGCGCGGCCCCTGGCCCAGCATTGCCGCGACTTCGCGATAACGTTCGGGAGCGGAAACGCCTAATTCGTCAAGAACGCGTAGGGCATTCAAATAACCCGAGTATCGTACGAACGGATCACTTGAATTTGAACAGACCAGAAACGCGACGAAGTTGGCTTCGTCTTCGCGCGCGACCCCGCACTGGTGCGCTTTTTCGTGCGCAATTGAATAGGGCAAATCGAAGTCCGGCTGCATTCGATTGTAGTTGGCTTCGCCGGTCCAGGGCATATAGACACCCGATATTCCCAGCCAACTCATGATGCCTGACAAACGAATTGGTTTCGGCTGCGCATAACCGCTGCCGCATCGTTGCGACAACAGCGGCGCATTCTGGTAAGCCGATTCAACTGCGGCGTACAACTCAGTTCGACTGGCCGACGCGCAGCATGCCTCTCCATGCGATGCGTCGTAGTTCGTGTTTACTCCATTAACTATCGTGCGACTGATCACCTCGAACTGTTCGTCAGTCGGTGTCTGTTTCGCGAGGGCCAGGCTGGTACTCAATGGTTGGCGATCGTAGTTCAAGCCCCACAGCAACATGAACAGAAGTGTGGCGAGACTTAAAGCCCAAAGCGCTGCCAGCATGTCAGAACGCAAGACTTGCCTAACCCGCTTTTGCCGTTGAACGACCTGGAGTGCCTGATAAATCGTTGCACCCACCAGGAACGCGATCAGCAGGACAACTGTTACTTCTCCGATGGAGAAACCGAAAATCCTATTGACGAAAGACAGCGAATGACCAATTCCGGGAAAGATGTGGCGGCCGTAGTAGTACTCGGTAAATGCCGGCGCGCGTTTGGCCGCCGCTCTCAACAGCAGGGCGCAAGCGAAAATGACAAACGGCAGAAGCCAGGCGAGCCAGGCAAGGGGTCGTTGTCGTCGAGTTGGATCGGGAGCGGGTTCGTCGTGCTCCAGCACAGGTGTTTCGGTGTGCGGAGTCATCTGGCTCAGGATTGAGTGCCGGCGCCTGCTTCCTGGAATCCGTGTTCCAGCGCAGCAGCTGTCAGCTCCTCGTTCGTCACAGTGGCGGTGCCTCGCTTCATCACGACAATCCCGCCGGCCAGGTTGGCCAGCCGGGCGGCTTCGGCAAACGAGGCGCCGGCGGCGAGGGCGAGCGCGTAAGTTGCGATCACAGTATCTCCGGCGCCGGTGACATCTACCGGTTCGTGCGGGCCAACCGCATCCAAATGAAGTGGCTGCTTACCCGGTTCCAACAGCAGCATGCCGTGGCCGCCGCGCGTAACCAGCAGCGCCTGGTGTTCTAACTCTTGACATAATGCGCCGGCTGCGACTTCTAACTCCGAAAGATCGCGCGGCTCATGCCCGATCAGTTTGGCGAGCTCGTCTTCATTCGGAGTTGCGGAAGTGAATTGGGGAAAACTCGCCAAGCGAAAGCGCGAATCCACCAGCACCGGAATTTTAAGCCCTTTGATTGATTCCCGAACGGCCGCCGCGATGGCGGGATCAGCCGCACCATATCCATAGTCGGAAATCACTACAGCGTCGGCTTCTTGCGCCAGCTCGCAGGCGTTGACGATGCATTCGTCGCGGAAGCGAGCCTCGAGCTCAGCCTCACTGCCGTAGTCAATGCGAATTACTTGTTGGCGAGTCGAATGCATTTGTCCGGCGAGGACCCGCACCTTCGTCGTTGTAGGATGGTTCGGAGTCACGATGGTTCGACGATCAACGCCGGCAGCATCAAGCTTTCGAAACAGCGTCCTTCCTGCTTCGTCGTCACCGATAACGCCGACCAGACTTACCTGGGCGCCTAGCGCGGCAAGGTTGGCGGCGCAGTTTGCGGCTCCGCCCGGAGCGGTCTCTGTGTGTTCATGTTGCAGAATGAAGACCGGCGCCTCACGCGAGACACGGCTGATTTCGCCGTAGATGAATTGATCCGCGATCGCGTCGCCGACCACGACGATCTTTTGCTGGGCGAAGTTTTTGATCCGGTCACTCAGCCCGGCTGATTTATTGTTTGAGTTTGACGTCACAATTCACCTGCAGTAGTCCCGCTTCGCGCTGACGTTGCAGCAACACAACTTTCGGACATCAATCGGAAATCGGAAATCGACAATTGGCAATCCACTGGCCCGCCGGCTACCGTTTCTAACTTACTATCTGTTGCACTGCCTCCCGCAGATTCTCAGCTACAATTTCCGGTTGTATTTTCCACGAAGCGCGTTGGTGTTCCCACTCGCCGCGGCCATATCCGGTCAGCACAAAGGCCGAATGCAAGTTGGCATTATGCGCCAATTCAATATCGCCAAACCGATCGCCAACCATCCAGCTTCGCTCCAGGTCGATATTCAGGTCCGCCGTCGCGCGATGAACTAATCCGGGTTTTGGCTTCCGGCAATCGCAATCAATCCGATAGGGCGGTTCACCGACAGTTGGATGATGCGCGCAGTAGTAAATCGCATCAAGCCGCGCGCCATCCTCTTGTAAATCGGCGATCAGCTTTTGGTGGACTTCACCAATCATCTCTTCCGAGAAGTACCCGCGCGCGACGCCCGCCTGGTTTGTCACCAGAACCGCCAACCAACCCGATTCATTCAACAGGCGGACTGCGGCGGCCGAGTCCGGCAGCAGCCGGAAGCGTGAAGGATGATTCACGTAGCCAACTTCTTCTGAGATCGTGCCGTCGCGGTCGATGAATACAGCGGGACGTTTCATTTTTACTGAACCATGTAGGACGGCATCTGATTAATCTCGCTAAAACTGTTGCGACTGACCATTTTCCTCGCTTGTTGAAAAACCTGGTCCACGGAGACTGCAGTCATACAGCGATGATCGATCGGACAGTCACGCAACATACACGGCGCACAAATGGGAGGTTCTCTAATGATTTCAGCTGCGGACGAAAAGGGCCGAGTTGTCAACGGATTCGTTGGGCCAAAAATCACGAGCGTGGGCCGATCGAGTGCTGACGCAATATGGGCTGGACCAGTGTCATTCGTAATCAACAAATCCACCAGCTTCAGCATCGCGATCGCCTGGGCCAAATCTGAGGTGCCGGTGGCGATGGCCGGTTGATGGCGCATTAGTCGCGCTACCTCCAGCGACACATCGCGTTCATTTGCCGAACCGACGAGCACCACCTCAGCGCCCATCCCTTCAATCAAGCGATCGCCCAACTCCGCATAGCGTTCGGCCGGCCAACGCTTGGCGCGACTATTAATTGAGCTAGGACAAAGGGCAACCAGCGGCTTGCCTTCGCTGACGCCAAGAGTGCGCAAGGCTGCGCGCGCCACCTCGAGCCTGTCTGGCGAAACATCAACGGCAAAGTCAGGTTCACTCTCGATCGGCTCCATTGCCCCTGGCAGCAAACGCCCAACCGCCGAAACGATGTTCAGATAGTAATAAACTTCATGACGTGAACTTCGCCATTCCGGCAGTTCCAGAGCATGAGTGAGAAGCAGCCGCCGGCCCTGCGCCGCGTATCCTACGCGCACGGGCACGCGAGCCAGGGCCGGAACCAGCGCGGTCTGAAACGAGTTGGGAAACAGAATCGCCAGGTCAAATCTTCCGCGCTTCCAAATAGCAATCTGAGATTTTAGCGAGCCGGCGCCGCTGTCTTCGGAAACCAAGAGTTCATTGATGAAGTCTGCGCCGGTGAATAATCCTGCGGGGCCGGGACGAATCGCTAAAGTAATATGCGCATCCGGCAGAAGCAAACGCAGCGCACGGAGCGCCGGAATGGTCATCGCGCTGTCGCCCACCCAATTTGCTCCGCGCACTATGACGCGCTCCGGCGCGTTTGCATTTGGGTGACTCGTTTTCACGATGATTAGGTCAGAACCGCCTGCGGCAGCGGGCTTGCTTGAGGGCCCGCCCGCTACGGCAGGCGGTTCTGACATTCCTTGCGCTCCGATTTCAAATCAAACTGCGTAGACCGTCTTCAATTCCGATTGTGGGTTGCCAGCCGAGTTCTGTTCGGATGCGGGTTAAATCCGAGATGTAGTTCATTGGCACCGGCGCTGGCAACGTCGCCGCTTCATTGATCACCGGATTGCACTGAATCATCTCTGCTACTTGATCGATAATTTCCCGCAAGCTAACCGCATTCGATCGGCCGCCACCCAGATTATACAGACCGGAGCGTTGCGCCGAATCGATGAAGGCGCGGCACGCACGCGAAAAATCGTCCACGTGAAGGATGTCGCGAATCGGACGGCCGCCGAGCGGCAGCGTTATCGGCCAGCCGCGCTTAACCGACTCCACATAATTGGTCACAAATCCATATTCGTTTCCATCCGAAGGCCGCGCGTAAATCGTCGACATGCGAAAGATGCAGGACCGAAGGCCGAGCTGCTCAGCGTAATATTCGACATAACGCTCGCCCATCAGCTTCGACCACGCGAGGGCCGTCTGGCCACAGAAAGCCGTCGAACATGTTTCGGGCACTTCGAAGTGATCATCGGCCGCTGAGCCGTAAACATCCTTGGTGGAGGCATAGATGAAAACCGAGTCTGGCCGCATCTGCCGCAGCAGGTTGGCCGTCCCCTCAGCGTTGCTGCGAAAACAGAATTCGGCTTCAGCCGGATCTTTGCTGAGGAACGCTGCCAGATGAATTACCACGTCGTACTCGGCCACAACGGCAGCGTCGTCCGGGTTTAGCATGTCGAAGTGGGAGCGGCGGGAGAAGTCCTGGCCTCCCAGAAAGCGGACCACGTGACTACCAAGATATCCACTGCCGCCGGTAACTAATATTTTCATCAATTAACTGCAGGTGCCGCCACGGAGGGCCACCGCTACGAACCGCTGGCCATCAGGTTCAGTTTTCCCAGTGACTCTACGCCGCCGATCGCGATTAGCATGTCGCCTTGTTCAAGCTTCGTGTCGCCGCGCGGATTGAAAACCGTCTGGCCGCTCTTTCGCTGGATACTGATAATCACTACATCGAGCACGCCGCGATTGATCGTTTCGCGAAGTTCGCGCCCGGCCAGTTGCGACTGCTCTTTCACTTCTACCTGTTCGAATTCCAAACCGAGTTCGTTGCCGGCTACCGAGTCAATGAAGTTTCCGATTGCCGGTTTGCGCAAGGCCATGGCCAGACGATGCCCACCGATTATTGTTGGAGCCACGACTGAATGGGCGCCCGCGCGCTTCAATTTTCGCTCGGCTTGTTCCTCAGCGGCCCGCGCGACGATATGAAGATTCGGATTCAGTCCGCGCGCCGTCAACACTACGTAGAGGTTGTCCGCATCGTCCGGCAGGCATGCTGCCAAGCCGCGCGCGTGCTCAACGCCGGCATCCTGTAGAGTCTCTTCCAGCGTGGCATCGCGCTGGAGCACGAGCACGTTATCGTTGGATAACTCCTGAGCTTTCCCGGCGTTGCTCTCAATAACGACAAAGCTCTCTTCGGCGCGACGCAGGTGGCGAACCAAATGGGAGCCAACCCGGCCCGCGCCGCAAACTATGAAGTGGTCATGAAGCTTGCTCATTCTCTTTGAGCGGCGACGCGCGCCGAAGGTAGCGATCAACTCAGATTCAATTATTGACTGTACCGCACTGGAAACGAGGTAAGCGACTGTGGACACGCTCACCAGCATGAACACGACTGCAAAGAACCGGCCGCCCGATGTCTTCGGCGCTAGATCTCCATATCCGACCGTGGTCACTGTCTGCACCGTCAGATAGAGTGCCTCCAACAGCGATAAGTGCTCGCGCTCGATCAAAAAAAATCCGAGCGTGCCGAGGATTATCACTGCCGCCAGCGCACCGACCGCAGAGGCCATGCGAAAACGACTTCTTCTCGAAACTCGGGAAGCAGGCGGCATAAAACCTACAGCAAAACGAGCGCATCAAACTTTAGCCGGACGGTGGACGTTAACGAAAAGCGCCAAGAGGTGTCAATTGTTGTAGTAGACTGGCGCAGCTAAGCGCAGCCGTTTCAGTATTTGCTGCCGTTATTCATTCGGGCTTGTCGAGTTTTAACTGATTTCATGCCCATTCGCCACCCTCCAGAAAATCGAGTCCCGCCGGTTGCGCGCGAAGGCAAGCGGCCGCCGCGCATAGTGCGTTACCAGGAGCCGGCGCAAACCAAATGGCAGCGCCTGAAACGGTTCCTGCTGCGACCCTACGTCATCATCCCACTAGGGGTCGCAGTGGTACTGATAATCGGCGCGCTCACGTATTACTGGATTATCTTTTCCCGGCGCATCGACAATCTGCTCAGTGGCGAAGTCTTCACCCGAACGGCCGGGATTTATGCAGCGCCGAAACAGATTCGCGCCGGGCAAAACATTTCGCTGGAAGATCTAACCGCGTATTTGAAGCGTGCCGGTTACATCGAACAGGGCCAGCAAGGCGAAACGGCTCGCGGGCGTTACGTCCAGGACGGCCTCAACGTAGAGGTAGTTCCCGGCGAAGACGCGGACGTAGACGGCACGCATTCTTTCCCGCGGATCCGTGTTCAGTTTAACCGGGCGGGCGGCGGTATCGCCTCGATTACGAATGTGCAGGGGAACACGCGGCTTGACCGAGCGCAGTTGGAGCCGGAACTGATTAGCTCGGTTACTGGACGCGAACGCGCCAAACGAAAGGTGATTGGCTTTAACGATTTACCGCCGCACCTGGTGAAGGCAATTACGGTCACCGAAGATCGGTCCTTCTTTGATCATTATGGCGTGAACATTCGCGGCATCGTGCGGGCCTTCGTGCGCCGCTACGACGCCGATCCTAACTCGCCAATTGCGCGCCAGGGTGGCTCAAGCATCACGCAGCAGCTAGTGAAAAACCTTCTGCTTTCTCCGGAGCGCGTCGGCTGGGCTGCGTGGAGGAGAAAAATCTCAGAAGCCTACATGTCGGTCATTATCGAGACGCGTTTGCGCAAGGAAGATATTTTCGCTCTTTACTGCAATCAGGCTTATCTCGGGCAACAATCCGGATTTTCGATCAATGGGTTCGGCGAAGCCGCGGCCGCCTATTTCAACAAGGATGTTACGAATCTGACGCTACCAGAAGCAGCGTTTCTGGCCGGAATCATTCGGAGTCCGAATCGCTACAACCCTTACCATGATATTGAAACCGCCACCGCGCGGCGAAACCAGGTGTTGGAGTCGATGGCGGAGACCGGCGAGATAACCAGGGAGGAAGCGGCGCAAGCCGAAGCGACGGAACTGAAGGTGGCGCCTACGAAAGGGCGCATCGATCTCTCGGACGCGCCGTACTTCTCTGATTACGTACAGAACCAGTTGGGCGATCTGGTGGCCGGCCCGGGCGCGGCTGAGCACCTGCGAATCTACACAACCGTTGATATGGATTTGCAACGGGCGGCTTACGCGGCGATCACGAAGCAACTGGCCGTGCTTGATAAAGCCCAGGCGAAGCGGGTTCAGCCAGGCACGCTACAGGCTGCACTCGTGGCCATGAACACCCGGACGGGCGAAATCGTAACGATGGTCGGCGGTCGTGATTACGCCAAGAGCCAGCTCAATCGCGCCGAAGCAATGCGCCAACCCGGCTCTGTTTTCAAACCCTTCGTCTATGCTACGGCACTGAACACCGCGTACGATCCGATTCCGCGGGTGATCACGCCGGCGACGGTGTACAAGGATGAGCCGAAAACTTTCACCTACGACAATCAGGAATATTCGCCGGGAAATTTTGGCGATAAATATTCAAACCAGCCGGTGACTTTGCGGGATGCGCTGGTTCGCAGTTTGAACGTAGTCACTGTCGATGTCGCAACCGAAGTGACAATTGGCCGCGTGATGAATCTGGCGGCGAAGGCGGGCCTGCCGAAAGTGCAGCGGGCTTATCCGGCGATGGCTTTGGGGACTAGCGAAGCAACGCCGCTGCAAATGGCGTCGGCCTACACAGCGTTCGCCGCTGGCGGAACGAGGACCAGCCCGGTTGCCATCAATCGCATCACCACCGGCAAGGGAGTCACGATTGCGGCGCCGACCGGGCAAAAGAGCGAAGTCCTGCGGCCCGATGTGTCGTACGTGATGACTTCGTTTCTGAAGGACGTCATCAATCGCGGTACGGCCGCGCCGGTGCGCGCTCGCGGCTTCAAAGGAAACGTCGCGGGCAAGACGGGTACGTCACGCGACGGTTGGTTCGCCGGCTACACACCGAATCTGGTTTGTGTGGTTTGGGTTGGCTTCGATGATGGATCGCAACTCGGAATGACGGGTGCGAATTCCGCGCTGCCGATTTGGGCGGACTTTATGAGCGTCGCCCTGGCAAACCATCCGGAGTGGGCAGGGGATTGGCAGATGCCGGAAGGAATCCAGCAGGTGAACATCGATCCCACGACGGGGGCGCTGGCAACCGCGGATAATCCAAACAAGCGTACTGAACTTTTCATAAATGGCACGGCGCCCAGCACTGAGGTGCTGGAAACGGTTGAAGAACAACCGACGCCGGAAAGTTTAGAGACACCCGCCACTGACGTCCCGGCTTATGTGCCTGGCCCATTGCCGTTACCTTCGCCGGCAGGAACGCCGCGCAAGCAACTTAGAGGCGAAGGACGCAACCTGACTATCGAAGATGCGCCGAATAGGTTGGAAGGCACTATCACACTGGATATCGATCCGACTACAGGATTGATTGCGGTGGATACGTGTCCAGTGATTCGGACGCGAACGTTTGTAATTGGGCAGGAACCGAGAAGGTATTGCGGGCCGGAATATCACACCGGCAAGCGCGGCCCATCGCCGGCCGCGACCCCAGTGCGACCACGCCTGACGCAACCTTAAATCGGAAAGAGCGGGGGTAAGCCCGCCATCCTGACTGCAGGTAATCTAAGTTGATGCGTGATCTCTAGCGATCAGATTCAACATTATCTACTTGCCGTAAGGAAGGCGGGTTTACCCCCGCTCTGTTGCGAAGAGATAAACTACCCGACCGCTATTTTGATGAACCGCTCTTCAGGGACGTGAGTTTCTCGCGGAACTGCGGCAAGTCCTGGTTGGTCGGATCGAGTTTCGCTAACTTCTCTATCGCGGCATCAGCTTCTTTGGCCTTACCCTGACTCAGCAGCACCGCGCAGAATCCATCCAACACCACGATGTCCTCGGGCTTCTTCGCCAAAGCCGCCCGATACCATTTTTCAGCGGCGTCGAATTTACCGGCATCCATATTCGCCACGCCCAACATCGCGACCACGTCAAAATTATCCGGCTGCAACTGATTAGCCTTCAGAAGAAACTCAACTGCCTGATCGAAGCGCTGCACCTGGTATTCGAGTTTCGCTGCCGTGACTTGCGCGTCGAAGTCTTTCGGGTTCTCCCGCGCTTCTTTCATCGCCGCCTGGACTTGCGCGAAGACTTGTTGAGGATTGCCGGCGCCCGTATCGCCACCAACCGGCGGGTGGTCGGCCGGCATGTTTGGGTTGCCGGCAACGGGCGTAGAAACAGGCGCGCTGCTACGTTGCATCATCGTACTGTACGACATAAACCCGAGGATGAAGCCGAAGAGCAGTCCGATGATCGCAAATAATAAATTGTCTCTCGTCATGATTGAATCAATTTGATCGGAACCTCGAACGTCACGCCTCAACGTCCTTCATGATGGCACGGATTTTCTCGCGCAGCTCCGGACTATTCGTGTGGCCGTGGGCCGTGATGGCATGGTCCGTCGCGGCTTCCAATACTTCGTCTTCCGAACCTTCAATGCTCAGGGTGCAACCTTTTTCGCTGGGATGGAGGCGGCAGTCCACCACCTTTCTTTTCGCTTCCGGCATTTTCGAATCTCCTTACGGTGAATGTTTAGCAATGCGACGCTTGCGTCATAACATGCTTGACCCATCTGAATCCATTAGGTCAAAACATTAATGCTGAGTGGGTCCACGAATACACAACCGGGAGCGGTAGCGACCGGAATCCGCTAATCTTAGAAACTTCTGTGTTTTCAAGTTGGGCCCCGTCGCTACCGCTCCCGGTTCTGTATTCGTGGACCCACAGAGGCTGATGTTAGCCGAAGTCTTTACTTCGATCCGTTGGCGAGCTTCCGGGCTTCCATGATCCGCTCTGTCAGCGCGCGGCCCAGCTCGCTGTCCGGCGGTGTTTTTTGCAATAGCCTCTGCCAGTATTCGATTGCTTGTTTGTAGTTCTTCGCTTCAGAAGCGGCGCTGCCCGCGAGCTGCAGGGCCTTTGCATTGTCCGGATCGAGCTGGAGCGCTTTGTTAATGAAAACCAGCGGCTGGCCCATCAAACTGCGATCGTTGGTCATTGCTTCCGCAAACGCATAGTCGGCCCAGAGGTTTGGATCATCGGCTTTTAAGGCAGTGGCTTTCGCGAACGCCGCGTTGGCTTCGGCAAACCTTTCCATCGAAGTATAAGAGCGCGCCAGCATGGTCCAACCTTGCAGATCGTCCGGGTTCTGCTCGAGTCGCTTCGCCAACGCTGCGACGTTCGCTTCGATCTGTTGTTGCGTGGGCTGGCCATTCATCCCATTCATCATTGCCCCGGCGGACTCTGATTGTGCGGACCGCGAACCCCGCATGGGTGTTAGGTTCGCGGCGGACAACGCCTTCGGGTTGCCGAGCGCGAAGTACAACGCGACCGCTGCGATGGGTAATCCGAGGGCAAATCCGTAAACCAGGCCACGAGCTGAAATCAGCGTGCCCGGTTTTGCAGTTTCATTTTCGCGCGAAACGTCCTCCAACAGCCGCCGTTCCAGCGCGTCCCGATCCTGATTGTATTGTTCTTCGCTGATGAGGTTGTTTTGCAAGTCGTTCTGCAGCTCGCCGATCTGATCCTGATAGACGGCGATGTTCGCTTCCTTCCGCGCCTGCTCGTCGGAATCAATTTGCGCGCCGGCAGGCTGTCGCAGCGTTGGCAGAATGAAGGCCAGCGCGATTGCTAACAACACCAGGCAAATTAGACTAAACAGAATCATGTCGTTTTCCGATCGACCAGCGCTGGCGAAGTAGCCGTTCCTCTCAGTAGCTCTTCCGCTCTCCGGCGCTCATCGTCAGACAGCGGTGCATCGGAAATTAACGCGCGCCTGGCTTTCAAATGGCGAAAAAGAAAAACCAGCCCGCCCACCATTAACAGAAAAGGTCCAAACCACAGTAGATAAGTCGCCGGCCTTACGGGTGGACGATATAGGATGAAGTCGCCGTAACGATCCGTCAAAAAAGCTACGATCTCCTTATCGCTCTTACCCGCCTTCATCTGCTGGCGAATCTGGTTGCGCAAATCATTGGCCAGGTCAGCGCGCGAGTCTGCCAGCGTTTCGTTTTGGCAAACCAGACAGCGCAGCTCCTGTGATAGCGCCATCACGCGCTGCTCGAGCACGGGATCATCTGCAGCGGGCCTAGCTTCCTGCGCCCAGACCGCGGCGGTTGCCAGGAACAAAAACACGATCTGGGCCGCCAGGCGTTTCATTTGTTCAAGTCCTTCACCAGCGGCAAAATCGTTTTCTGCACCGACTCCGACGTGAGTGGACCAACCTGCTTGAAGCGAATCACTCCTTCGCGATCGATCAAGTAAGTTTCCGGAACGCCGTACACGCCATAGTCAATCGCGACGCGGCCATCTGCGTCTGAGGCACACAACACATATGGATTTCCCTCCTGGCTGAGCAGGGTGAGGGCGTCGTCGCGCACGTCCTTATAGTCGAGCCCGTAAATCGGCACTGCGCCGGAGCGCGCGAGCTCAACCAACACTGGATGCTCTTCGCGACAGGGACCGCACCAGGTCGCCCACACATTCAACAACCAAACTTTGCCACGCACGTCCGCGGCGGAAAAACTCTTCGCCGGATCCTGCAGTTGGGGCAATTGAAAAGCAGGCGCAGCTTTGTTGATGAGCGGAGAGGGAACTTCATGCGGATCGTGGCCCAGCCCGATGGCCAGGAAGATTAGAAGCACCACAAAGATTGCGAGAGGAATTCCGTACTTACTCATGATTCATCCGCCGTAGCTAGTGCGGGCGCAGGAGCGATCGGCTGAGTTATCGCCGTCCGCGCCTCGCGTTGCTTCCGCGCCGCCAAGGCATAGCGCCGGTCGCTTACCGCCAGACCACCACCGAGCGCCATCAAAACTGCGCCACCCCAAATCCACACGACGAAGGGCTTGTAATAAACCCTGACGCTCCACGCGCCGCCATCCACCGGTTCACCCATCGATACGTACAAATCGCGCATCGGATTGCTGTCGATGGCTGTCTCGGTCATGACGTTTTGCGTGGCGGTATAAGATCGCTTCTCAGGATATAACTTGCCGAGCACACCGCTGCCTTTGCTTACTTCAATCTCAGCGCGCGCCGCCAGGTAGTTTGGACCGGGCACGCGTGAAACTCCGTTCAGCCGGAAAGTGTAACCGCCGGCAGTGACCGACTCGCCGACCCCCATGCGCACGTCTTTCTCGGACTGATAACTCGTGACGAGCGTGACTCCCACAATAAACACCGCCACGCCGATGTGAGCCAGCTGCATGCCGTAATAGCTACGGCTTTGCATGCGTAGTTTCTGCAACACGCTGAATTGTCCGGACGTGCTTCTGACTCGCTCCCAGATGTTGACTAATGCGCTGGTTACAATCCAGAGCGCCAGCAGCAATCCGAGCACGGCAAGTACGTTCCATTCACCGAGCGCAAACGGCAGCAGCAACGCGGCAACCGCGCTGGCCACGAAGGCCCATCTCAGACGCTTCCACAATTCCGGCACGCTCGACTTTTTCCAGCGCGCGATCGGGCCCACCCCCATCAGGAACAGCGCAGGCACCATTAACAGTCCGAACACTTTGTTGAAGTAGGGCGGCCCGACGGAAAGTTTGCCCATCCCCAACGCGTCAATGATCAAAGGATAGAGAGTGCCCAGCAAGACCGAAGCCGCCGCCACGGCCAACAGCACATTGTTTGAAAGCAGGAAGGACTCGCGGGAGATGACTTCAAACTTGCTGCCCAGACCGACGTTTTTTGCGCGCCAGGCGTAAAGCAGGAGCGACCCGCCGATGACGATTCCCAAAAACGCGAGAATGAAAATGCCGCGCTTTGGGTCGGTAGCGAACGCGTGAACGGAAGTAAGAACTCCCGAGCGCACCAGAAACGTTCCCAACAGGCTGAGGGAAAACGCTGCGATAGCTAACAGCACGGTCCAACTCTTGAAACCGCCTCGTTTTTCGGTGACGGCGAGCGAGTGAATCAACGCCGTCCCCACCAGCCAGGGCATGAACGAAGCGTTCTCCACCGGATCCCAAAACCACCAGCCGCCCCAGCCCAGTTCGTAGTAGGCCCACCAACTCCCCAACGCGATGCCAACGGTGAGGAACATCCAGGCCACGGTGGTCCATGGCCGCGACCAGCGCGCCCACGTTGCATCCAGCCGCCCGCTGATCAATGCCGCAATGGCAAAGGCGAACGCCACCGAAAAACCGACGTAGCCCATGTAGAGCATCGGCGGATGTGCCACCATCGCCGGGTCCTGTAGCAGCGGATTGAGATCACGTCCGTCGAGTGGCACCGGAATCTGGCGCGCGAAGGGATTCGAAGTTGTCAGCATGAAAAGCAGAAAGCCTACGCTGATGATGCCCATCACACTTAAGACGCGCGCCACCATGTCATCCGGCAGATGGCGGCTGAACAGAGAAACGGCCGCAGTCCAGAGTCCCAGCATTAATGTCCAAAGCAGGAGCGAACCTTCGTGCGAACCCCACGTCGCTGCCAGCCGGTAATGCAGCGGCAACTGGGAATTGGAATTCATCGCGACGTTCAGGACCGAGAAGTCGTTAGTGATAAAGGAAAAGCCGAGGCAACAAAAAGCAATAGCGACGAAGATGAATTGCGCTTGCCCCGCCGGGGCCGCCAGCGCGATCCACGATTTATTGCCGCGAGCTGCGCCGATCAATGGGACAGAGGCCTGCGTCAGCGCCAACAGCAGCGCCAGGATCAATGCGAATTGTCCGATTTCTGGAATCATTCACGTCAGAACCGCCTGCGGTAGCGGGCGGGCATTTTCTTTTTAATTAATGCGATGATGGCCCGCCCGCTACCGCAGGCGGTTCTGACAGCTCACTGTTCTACCAGCGTCTTTGCCGCCTTCGCTTCATCGATCGCTTGTCCGGCCTGGGGCGGCATGTAGTTCTCATCGTGCTTCGCCAAAACCTGATCGGCATAGAACACACCGTCGGTCCCCACACGGCCTTGCGCTACGCAGCCTTTGCCTTCCTTGAACAGATCCGGAAGGATGCCTTTGTAGACCACCGGAATCGTTTTTGCCGTATCCGTGATGACGAAATGCGCCGTCAACCCATCGCTGTCGCGCTTGAACGTTCCTTTCTCCACCAGCCCGCCTACACGGAAAGTGCGATCCACCGGGGCTTGTTTGGCCGCGATTTGTGACGGACTGAAGAAGAAAACCAGATTGTTTTGAAAAGCGCTCAGCACCAGCGTGGCGGCAATCCCGAGGCCCGCCAGCCCAATCACGATAAAAGCAATTCTCTTATGACGACGTTTCATGTTTATTCCTTAATGCCGTGTGCGTCTCGTTTCTGCTTCGCGAGTGCGCGCCGGCGGCGAGACAGCGACAAAAGCTCTCCGCCCAGCACTACCAGCGTCGCCAGATACGAGCCCCAAACGTAGAAGCCGTAACCACCCATCGAGAAGAAGCTTGAAAGGTCCATGATATTAAGTCGAAGCCGCTTCGACCAGCGCGGCATTCTGCTCCCGTTCCCGAATTATGCACCTCAACCGCACGAGAACTACAGCGATCGAATACAGCCAGCACGCGGCCAGCATAATCAGCATTGCGGCCAGCATCGGCGGCGCCATCGTTGGTTTATTCAGGATGCGAATACTTGCGCCCTGGTGCAGCGTGTTCCACCACTGCACGGAAAAGTAGATGATCGGTACGTTGATAACACCGACGAGGGCCAGGAGGGCGCCGGCGCGGTCGGCGCGCCGCACGTCATCAATGGCTGATTGCAGCGAAATGAATCCGATATAAAGAAAGAGCAGAATCAACGTCGAAGTCATTCGCGCGTCCCAAACCCACCACGTTCCCCAGGTCGGCTTGCCCCACAGCGAACCTGTCACGAGCGACAGGAAAGTAAACAGGGCGCCGGTAATCGCCAGCGACGAAGCCATCATCGACGACAGCCGCGCATTAAAAGCCCAGCCGATCCCTGCATAAATCGCCATCAGGACATAGAGCAACATTCCCATCCACGCCGCCGGAACATGGATGAAGATTATGCGATACGCATCCCCCTGTTGGGCGTCGGTGGGCGCAACGAAAAACCCAACGTACAGTCCGACGATGAACAAGAGCGCCGCCGGAATAGCAAACCACGGAATGAGTTTCCCTGCGAGCGGATAAAATGCCGCCGGCGACGCATATTTGTACCAATTGATCTTTCGGGTGGTCATATTCAACCTGAGGATCTTTGACCTTTGATCTTTGATCTTTGATTGATGTTGCTACTTGTCGCCTGACCTCAAACTGGCGGTGCAACGATCAAAATCAAAGATCAAAAGTCAAAGATCAAAGATCAGGTTTCATTCCAAAGATATTCGCAGCGCCGCCGACGTGGCCCAGGGCGCGAACACCAGAGCCAGCACTAACATTGCGCCTAACAGATAGACGTTCGCCTGTGGGCTGCCGGTGGTAATGCTGGCGTCCACTGCTCCGGTCCCAAACACCAGCACCGGAATGTATAGCGGCAGAATCAGCAGTGCGATCAGCACGCCGCCGCCCCTCAATCCCAGCGTTAGTGCGGCGCCAATCGATCCAATCAAACTCAGGACCGGAGTTCCAATCAGCAGCGAGACAAAGAGCATCAACAATGCGTTCCGGGACAGATCGAACTGTACGCCCATCAACGGCGCCATCAGTACTAAAGGAACGCCCGAAACCAGCCAGTGTGCAACGATCTTACCCAAGACTACCAAATAGAGCGACTGCGGAGTTACTAGTAATTGTTCGAGCGTCCCATCGTGGTAATCGTTTGCAAATAAGCGGCCCAGTGACAGCAGCGCCGCCAGTAGCGCCGCGACCCACACCACGCCCGGCGCTATCGCGCGCAGCAGGTGCGGTTCCGGTCCGACGCCGAAAGGGAACAGGCTGACAACAATCACGAAAAAGAAGAGCGTTGACAGAACGTCTGCCCGTCCGCGCCACGCAAGCTTGAGATCGCGCGCGACAATCCAGCCAAACATGGAGAGCGCCGACGGAGCGCTCACGCGGTCCACCCAGCCGGCGTACGGCCAGCGACATCGCCGGAAAGATCGAGCCGCTGCAAATTGACATCATTAACGTTCAGTTCCTGGTGCGTCGCAACGATCGCGATTCCGCCCTGGGCCAGATGCTCTTCAATCAGCGAACTCATTAAGCCTGCCGCCGCTTTGTCCAGCGCGGTCAGCATCTCGTCGAGAATCCAGAGCCGTGCTGAGCAACTTAAGAGCCGCGCGAGTGCCAGTCTCCGCTTCTGTCCTGCTGATAGCAGGCGCGCCGCAAGGTTCTGCCGCCCGGATAAACCCATCTTTTCCAGAATACTGCCGGCCTTTTCGTTGCCAATAGGCTGGCCGGAAAGTGCGCTGGAGATTGTCAGGTTCTCCAGGGCGGTAAGTTCGTCCTTCAATCCATTTTGATGACCGACGTAGGTTACGTCTGTGAAATATTCCTCACCCAGCGAGCGAATATTCGCATCGTGCCAGCGCACCTCGCCTTCGGCCGGAGCAGCCAGGCCACAAATTATTCGTAGCAGACTGGTCTTTCCGCTGCCATTCGCGCCCGTTACTTGTAACAGCGATCCCGGCTGCAGCGAAAAATTTATTCCACTGAAGAGCCGGCGATCGCCGCGCACGCAACTGAGATTGATAACCTGTAGCACTGATCTCTTGAAAAAGGACAACGTTGTGATCGGAGTCGGATGATAGCCGACTCGTTGTGGCCTTGTCATTCGTCAGAACCGCCTGCGCTAGCGGGCGGTCCCTTTTTTTGTCGACGCCGCTTATCGCCAGACCGCCCGCTACCGCAGGCGGCTCTGACAAGCGGGCGGATCACGCTCAGTTGCCGAACTCCCGTTTTTAAGCTAAAAGTGTTTCGCAGTTAATAAGGACCTGACCGGCGCGATCAGCGTCAAGTTTCCCTAATGAACACTCCACGTAATACCAGTGAACGCGACGCACGCGTGACCGAAATCTCCGGACAGCTCGCCGAGATCGAGCAGCGGCTGATTCCCACCGGTCTGCACGTGTTCGGCCGGGCCGCGGAACTGAAGGAGAAGGCGGATTTGCTGCGAATGGTCACTTCCTTTGATCGGCCGGAATTAGGCGTGCGCGCGTTGCCGGCGTTAGTGATGGAGGCGCTCGATATTGAATCGCACAAAGAGCTTGCGCCGGGTGCCACCACCAATGAAGCGAATGAGCTGATTGACGGGATCGTCTCGGAAGCCGTGCGGACCTTCTGCGATGCGAGCACCGATGCCGCTGTTGAGTGGCTTTATTCAAGGACCGGCCTGGATCGCGAGCAAGCGCGGCCGACTTTTCTTCTAGTGGCGAAAGTTGCTCAGCTGCTCGATGACAATCACGAGATGGATTCGCTGTTGCGAGCGTTGCGCGGCGAATATATCGAACCCGGCCCCGGCGCCGACATCGTGCAGAATCCGTCGGTGCTGCCCACCGGCCGGAACACTCACGCGATCAATCCTTATTCAGTTCCGTCGCCAATCGCGTTCGAGCGCGCCAGGGATACTGCCGCCGCCCTGCTAAGCCGATACATGGATGAGCATGGCAGTTATCCGCGCGCGATGGGGCTCGTGTTGTGGGGCTTGGACAACATCAAGACGCAGGGCGAAGGTGTGGCGCAAGCTCTCTGGCTGCTGGGCGTGCGTCCGGTGCGCGATGCGCTCAACCGGGCGACGGAAGTTGAAATAATTCCTTTGGCGGAACTTGGCCGGCCGCGGATCGATGTCGTGATGACCGTCTCCGGCATCTTTCGCGATTTGTTTACGCCGACCATGATGTTGCTGGATAAAGCGGTGCGCCGCGTCGCGTCGCTCGATGAACCGCTCGATCTTAATTACGTGCGCCGGAACGTTCAGGAGAGGATCGACGCAGAGAGCGCAACATTTGATGACGCCGTTACCCGAGTGTTTTCAAATGCGCCAGGGAACTACGGCACCAACGTAAACTTCATGGTGATGCAGTCCGAATGGCGGGAGGAAGCTTCGCTCGGCGATTTGTTTGTGACGCGCAAATGCTTTGCTTACACGCGCGATGCCAATGGCAGAAATGTTGAAGGACGCGAGGCGCGGCAGCTAATGGATAACGCGCTGGCGCGGGTTCAAGCGACCTACCAGAACATCGATTCATTCGAAGTCGGCATTACGGACGTCGATCATTACTTCGAATATCTTGGTGGGATCTCCAGGGCGGTCGAAACGCGGGCCCAGACGCAACCCGCCATCTACTTGTCGGATTCGCTGTCAGCTCAGGGCAAGATTCGCTCGTTAAAAGAAACCGTGAGGCTGGAGACACGAACCAAAACTTTAAATCCGAAATGGTATGAGGGAATGCTGAAGCATGGGTTCCGCGGCGTGGCGGAGATTGAGAACCACGTGGCGAACACTTTCGGCTGGAGTGCGACCACGGATGCGGTTGACCCCTGGATTTACACCGAGATCAGTAAGACGTTCTTGCTGGACGAAGTCATGTTTCAGCGGTTGTGGGAGCTGAATCCTTATTCCGTCACTTCGCTGGCGAAGCGTCTGCTCGAAGCGCACAACCGCGGCTACTGGAATCCGGATGAAGAAATTCTGGAGAAACTGCGGGATAAGATCCGCGAGTTGGCACATCGCTCGGACGCGGTTTCGATTAACGCATGAAGATCACCGTCGCATATGTAGGTTCAAGTTTGCTCGCCCCGCTCCATCATGCGGAGCGCGAGATTAACCGCGAGTTTCGGCTTGGTCTCAAAATTATCACCCACAATTTCGGCGCAACGTTCACCAACGATGAATGGCTGAGTATCGAAAATGATTTACGCGAGAGTGCGATCGTGTTCGTCATTCACGTGATGGACGGTGAGAATGCGACGCGGCTCAGTCTGCTGCTGGATCAGATTCAATCAGAAGAGCGGGCCGTCATAGTTTTCAACTGCATGCCGGAGCTGATGCGGCGCACGCGGATGGGGAAGCTGGACCTGCAAAAGATCTTGCGAAACTCTTCGGCGGGAACCACAGCCGAGGGCCGGGCAGGTGGAAGAGGTGCGATGCGCCTGCTGGGAACGATTGCTTCCTGGATGGGAAATCAGGCGCGCGCGTATACCGCGCGGAAGGGATCCGGCGATCCCGCGAAGAGCGGCCACAGCAAGTATCTGAAGTTGGTTGACCGTCTGCCGGCGCTTTTGCGCTTTGTTCCCGGCGCCGGACGATTGCGCGACGTCAAGAATTATCTATACCTCTTCTGCTACTTCCTGCAGCCGACGCCGGGAAACATTCGCGCGATGGTTTTGTATGCGCTGAAAAAGTATGCGCCGGACGGACGATTGAAGAAGATCAAGATCGCCTTGCCGGAGACGATGCCGTCGGTGGCGATCTACCATCCCGACGCACCAGCATTGTTTGAATCGTTTGGTGATTACGAGAAGTGGTATCGGAAACATCGTCCCACGCCGTGGGTGAAAAGCTCGAAGTGGGAACTGCTTGATCGAAAGGCCACGATTGGCTTGCTGTTAATGCGGCCGCAAATCATTAGCAACACTCGCAAACACTACGACGGCCTGATCCGTGCCATTGAGGCGGAGGGTTTGAGTGTGATTCCCGCCACTTCAACCTTAATGGACAACCGTGAAGCGGTCAGTAAGTTTTTCCTGGCGCCGGACGATGGATCACTGCCCCGCGTCAGCCAGGTTGTTTCCTTAACCGGCTTCAGTTTCGTTGGCGGGCCGGCGATGAATGATAGTGAGGCGGCGGTCGAATTTCTGCGCGAGTTGAATATCCCATATCGGTCGGCGGTGAGCCTCGACATTCAAACGATCGAGGCGTGGCAAGCCTCAGCCACCGGGTTGAATCCGGTGCAAGCGGGAATGCAGATCGCGATTCCGGAGATCGATGGCGCCACCGAGCCTTTCGTTTACGGCGGGATGACCGACCAATCATTCGAACCCGTGCCCATGGATGATCGTTGCCGAAGATTTGCCCGCAGACTCAAGAACTGGAACCGGCTGCAGACTGCGAAGCGGGATGAACTGAAACTCGCCCTCGTCATTTATTGTTTTCCGCCTAACAAGGGAAACATGGGGACGGCAGCCGACCTCGATGTATTTGAAAGCGTTCACGCCACGTTGCAGAGCCTGCAAGCGGACGGCTACAGCGTCGCCGTGCCGGCTGACGCGACAGCCCTGCGAGATCTTATCCTGTCAAAAGAGTCGGAAGCGTGGGGTGCCACCGCGAACGTCGCTTATCGCATGAGTACGAGCGAGTACCAGCGACTGTGTCCTTACGCAGACGAGGTGGAAAAAGAGTGGGGGCCGGCGCCAGGGCGAATCAATTCTTTCGGCGAAGACGTTCTGATTCAGGGTGTAACTTGCGGCAACGTTTTCATCGGCTTACAACCCACGTTCGGCTACGAAGGCGATCCGATGCGCATGTTGATGGCGAAAAGCGGCGCGCCGCATCATGGCTTCATGGCCTTTTACACTTATCTGCAGAAAGTTTTCCTCGCTGACGCGGTCGTTCACGTGGGCACGCACGGAGCAATGGAGTTCATGCCGGGGAAACAGGTTGGAATGTCCGGTGATTGCTGGCCCGATCGGCTGATTGGCGAGCTGCCGAATCTATACATCTACAGCGTCAATAATCCTTCCGAAGGAACAATCGCCAAACGCCGGTCCTATGCCGAACTGATCTCTTACCTCACGCCGCCGATTGAGAATGCCGGCCTTTATAGGGAACTAGCGTCCTTGAAAGATTTGGTGATGAACTACCGCCAGTCGACTGATGAGGTTGAGCGTGAGCGGCTGTTTGAGTCAATCCAGGAATGCAGCCGGGGACTGAATTTAGCGTGACTTGAAGATCAGATTCATCTGGAATACAAGTATTCTGAGTTGAACTCAACACCCCGGATTTACAAACCCAGGACCCTCGCTCTGAAGACTTCAGGGTCCACACGGTGGCGGAAAGCCTCCACGCCATTAATTAAAACCACGGGAATGTGGTTTCCGTATCGCTCAACCAATAACGGATCCGAATCGATATTGACCTCGGTCAACTCATAGCTGTCCGGACAGCCGGAGCCGGCCATCGCCGCCTTCGCGACGTCGCATAGGTGGCAACCCGGCCGGGTGTAAAGGATCACTTCAGCCTTAATCATTTATCTTTGCCTGGGTACTGAGATTACATTGATAAACAAATGTCCTTGCCAGCTTATCGCAAAATCGGTTATAAAGGCTGCCAACCGCGCTTCTTATAATTTCATTTTTGGCGCGGCGCTCTAAATGACAGTAGAAAGTTCGCTAGGAAATCGCAGAGAGTCGTCCCTGTGTCACGGGGAACTGTATTAATCGACAGCCCGGCTTCTGTCCAGCGTCGATCTGTGATTTGCTTCCAAAGTTTATAGCTGGAGGTCTGCGGAGTGGATAGCGATCCAAACGAAACTTTACCTGCTGGGACGGATCCGGAAGGCCCCCCAGCAAAGGAAGTTCCGTCGGCTACGACCCCCGCCGCCAGAGTTGCGCCTGGCGCTGCGCAAGCAGGCTCGACTCCGACCGCCGCGGTTTCCAAAGCCCCACCAAAACCAGTTGCCGCCCGGCCACCGGCTGGCGGCCCACTTGTCGAAAGCGCGCCTGACCCGCCAGTCAACAAAGTGCGCCGGCGCATTGTTTGGGTTAGCGTAATCGGATTCCTGACCACGAACTTCCTAATGTTTCTGCGGTTTTTCCTGCCGCGCACCATCTTCGAACCATCCAGTGTTTTCAAAGTAGGCTTTCCCGCCGACTATGCTCTGGGAGTAGATACGAAGTGGCAGCAGCAATACCGCATCTGGGTCGACAAGACTTCGGATCGGCTGTTTGTGGTTTACGCGCGTTGCACGCATCTGGGGTGTACCCCGGACTGGAAGGCCAGCGAAAACAAATTCAAGTGTCCGTGTCACGGCAGCGGCTATGACAGCGAGGCCATCAATTTCGAAGGCCCAGCGCCGCGGCCGATGGATCGCGCGCACGTCGAGCTCGATGCTGAAGGCCAAATCGTCGTGGACATCAGCAAACTCTACAAATGGCCGAAGGGCGAACGGAACGAGTTCGAAGATCCCGGGGCCTATATTCCGCTTTAAGACGCAAACAGTTGCGGTGGCTGGAAACGAAAATGGAACCAGAGCGTCCTGAGCAAAAGGATACGAAGCAAATAGCCGGCGGCGAGACCGGTAAAGCTGGCTTGACGCAGCGGATTCGCGAAGGCAGCAGTGCGCTCAAAGATCGCGCCATCGAGGAGTCAAAAGCCTACAAGGATCCGCAGCAGACTCAGCTCTGGAAATCTATCTTTCGCGTTTCACACGATCGTTCCGATCCGCGCAACCGTTCGCTCGCAATCCTCTCGAACGTTTTTCTTCATCTTCACCCGGCGAAAATAAACCGCGACGCGGTCCGCTACCGATTTACCTGGGGCATGGGCGGAATCACGTTCTACCTCTTTATCGTGTTGACGTTTACGGGTGTGCTGCTGATGTTTTACTACCACCCGACGAAGATCGTGGCGTTCCGCGACATTCTGTACCTCGAGCACGACGTTCCGTTCGGCAAGCTGCTGCGGAACATGCATCGCTGGGCCGCTCACCTGATGGTGATAACCACGTGGCTGCACATGTTCCGGGTGGTGCTGACCGGTTCGTACAAGCGGCCGCGGGAGTTCAACTGGTGCGTCGGAGTGGTGTTGTTGGTGCTGACGCTGTTGCTGTCGTTTACCGGATACCTGCTGCCGGATGACCAACTCGGGTTCTGGGCGGTTACGGTGGGAACGAACATGGCGCGCGCCACACCGGTCTTTGGCAATGAAGGCCCGCTGGGCGCGCAATTAGGATTGACTGCCTACAACGATGTCCGCTTCGGCCTGCTGGGCGGTTCAATTGTCGACTCGAATGCCTTGCTGCGTTCGTATATCTGGCACTGCATCGGCATTCCCCTCGTAGCCTCGATCTTCATGGCAGTTCACTTCTGGCGGATTCGAAAGGACGGCGGAATTTCGGGGCCGGCGCCCGTCATGCTTGAGTCGGAGATGAAAGCGGTAAAGAAGAAATAGCCGCACGACGCTGAATGAGCGCACTTAGCCTTAAATCAAGAACCGGAAAACTAGTCCTGGGCATCGTCGTTTTGGTGGTGCTGGCCTGGATTATCTGGTCGGTGCAGGACTGGCATCAGCTTTGGATAATCTCGTCCGCGCCGGACAACATTCCGATTGTGGCGATGCTTTTCCTGGTCCCGTTCTTTACCTGGCTGGGCGTCAAGCAGTCGCGCGAAAACGATCGGCTGATCGTGGAGTTAGAGCAGGATCCGGCGCTGGCGAAAGCGCATCATCGCAAAGTTGAGCCCTGGCGACCCGGTTGGGCACGGGAACTTCACGTCTGGCCTTACCTGGTCCGCATTGAGTTCCTGGCCGCTGTGATCGTTACGGTCATTCTGTTCGTCTGGTCCATCCTGCTCAATGCGCCGCTCGAAGAACCCGCTAATCCCAATCTGACAATGAATCCGTCGAAGGCGCCGTGGTATTTCCTGGGACTGCAGGAAATGCTGGTCTACTTCGATCCCTGGATTGCCGGCGTCGTTATGCCGAGCATCATCATGATTGGCCTGATGGTTTTTCCCTACGTTGATTCCAATCCATTAGGGAACGGCTACTACACATTCCGGCAGCGACGGTTTGCAACTGGAATGTTCGGCTGGGGATTCCTGATGTGGATCCTTTTGATCGTGATCGGCACGTTCATTCGCGGCCCGGGTTGGATTTGGTTCTGGCCCGGACAGACGTGGGACCACAACGCGGTCGTCTTTGATAAGAACATCGACCTGCACGATCTGATCGCGACCAGTGCAATCGGCAAGTTGCTTCATCTGGGGCCGATTCTGACGAATCCGTGGGGCAAGGGAATCTTTGGCTTGCTGGTCGTGGGCGGCTTTTATTTTGTCGGCGCCCTCTTCTTTCATTGGCTGATGACGGTAGATTTCAAGGCGCTTTCGTTGCGGCCGTTGCGCTGGTTTCCCAAGAGCGAGTTTGAGAATAAGTTGCTGGCGCGCACAAGCCTGTTGCAGTACCTGACGTTTCAGTTTTTCGCCGTCAGCGTGCTGCTGGCTCTACCAGTAAAACTTATCCTGCGGCTGGCCCTGACAATTAAGTATGTTTGGGTAACACCATGGTTCAATGTCTGAACGCGCGGAGGAAAGGTAGCCTGTGGCTGACGCTCCTGAAACGTCCAAGTCAATAGCTAAACGCGAGCCGGAGGCTCCCGCGCGCGATCCGATCGTTAGCCGCTCAACCAGCAGCATCATGCTGATTTCTGCGCTGCTGATGATTGGCACATTGGCGTGGGCGCTCTGGGACGAGTCCTATGGCCAGCGCCCCTGGAAGGGAATTCAGAAACAGTTCGTTAGCCGCTATACCAGTTACCTCAAGAGCATCCGCCGCGACGCCGGCAAATCCGAAGCCGAGGTCAAGGAAACTGCCGAGTATCAGACCCTGGATGAAGAGGCAAAGGCCGCTGCCGCGGAAAAGGCCCCCCGCCTGAAAGAGATTGATGCCGAAGTCAGAAAAGTCCAAAAGAAACTGGACGCGGTCACTGATCCATTTCAAAACCAGCGCGGCAAGATCACCGTCACCATTTACGAGCTGGAGACCGCGACCAGTGACTCCGGCCGGCGCAAATACGAGCGCAAGGTGGCCGCGCAAAAGGAAGAGGCCGTCGCGGTCGACATGCCGGCCGAAGACGGTTCCGACAAAACCGTCACGCAGAAAATGAAGTTTCCGGAATTGGAGAAACTCTACAACGATCTGCGCGATAGCAAAGCTAAACTGCTAACCGAAAAGGCGGAGTTGCTGAAGGAACCAAGCGAACTGGCGAGAAAACGCGACGAGTATTTGAAGAACCATGTCGTTAATATCACGCCGAAGCAGGTTGACGATCTGATCAGGAAGAATGAGAACTTCGATTACTCGATCCTGGGCCATCAAATCAATGTCAATCAATTCAACGTCGTCGATCGTTGCGAGATCTGCCACCTCGGCGTGCGCGAGCCGGTGACGCTCAAGGCGGATTTCCTCGCGCCCGGCGGTCCCGGCAAGAAGCCGGACGAGCTGGCCCGCGCGTTCGTAAGTCATCCCAATAAGGAACTCCTGCAAATCCACAACCCCGACAAGTTCGGTTGTTCAGGTTGTCACTGGGGTAATGGCCGGGCGACCACGACAGTGGAAAAAGCGCATGGCCTGAACCCCTTCTGGCTCCACCCGCTCCATCGCAAGGAAAACACCGAAGCCGGCTGTCAGCAGTGTCACGCGAACGATCGCGTCATTCAGAACGCGGACACACTGAACCTGGGCAAAGACCTGTTCTACCAGAGAGGCTGCGTCGGTTGTCACCGCTCTGAGAGTTTCGATCGTGAAGCCGATGCGCTTTCCGGCGCGCGGCAAACGATTAGTCAACTTGAGGAGCAAATTGCCGCGAACGAACGCCAGGCGAAGCAGGATCAGGAAGCCGTCGGGAATGTGACCGATGACACCGAAGCACAACGACTGCAGGCGCATGCCGAATCCCTGCGTGTCACCAACAGCCAGTTGGCGGCCCGCATCGACCAGTTGAATGTGCAGACGCGCTTCATGATGCAAGACCAGAAGAAAGTCGGCCCGAACCTGAAGGACGTCCGGTTGAAACTAAAGAAGGAATGGATCCCCGTTTGGTTGGAGGACCCACAGGCTTTCCGGCCGCGGACCAAGATGCCCACGTTCTGGCGCTTCAAAGTGGACGAAGATGGAAAGAACGATCTGAAGGCGGTCGCCGCGTATCTGTGGCAATCAAGTTTCGACGGCAAGGTGCCAGTGCAGCAGCAGGGAAATGCCACGCACGGTAAAGAGCTGTTTGAAACCAAAGGCTGCATGGCTTGCCACTCGATCGGCGACCCGGAAAATAAGGTCGGAGGCGACTTTGCCGCAAACCTCCAGCGCGTTGGTGAAAAGGCAAACTTCGATTACATCGTTCGTTGGATCTACAACCCGCGCGAGCGATGGGCGCCTTATTGTCCCAAAGAAAAGCGCGACCTCACCCGTGAGGATTACGAGAAGCACAATCAGCCTTTCGTCTTTGATACGGACCAGCATTCGAAGTGTCCGAACGACGGCGCTGAGCTGCAAGTGCAGAACATGACCGTGATGCCGAATTTCCGTTTGGCGGAAAGCGAAGCGCGCGACATTGCCACCTATTTGTTTTCACTCTCCGGCCAAAGCTCGTATCCCGACGCTTCATTTTTGGACGATCCTGGTCTGATGGAAGAAGGACGCGCAGAGATTAAGCAGTACGGCTGCGCGGGCTGTCACGAGATCCGGGGCTTTGAAGAAGAGCAGAGAATCGGTAAAGAGTTGACGGCGGAAGGCGCTACGCCGATCGAGCGGCTTGATTTCGCTTTGCTGACGAAAGACGCGGAGACCGGCAAGGATCCCGTTTTCCCGGACCGTAAGGAAGAGTGGTACGACCACCGCGGCTTCTTCGAACATAAACTCGCCGACCCGTCGATTTACGACAAGGGCAAAGTGAAAGATCCCAAGGATCGTTTACGCATGCCCAAGCCGTACCTGACTGACGAGTGGCGCAACGCGCTGACCACTTTCCTGCTCGGCAGCGTTGGCTTCGAAGGTGCAAATGTTCCGGCTGGGCTTTTCTATAATCCGCAGGATCAGCGGCGCCAGGATATTCAGAACGGCTGGTGGGTAATCAAGAAATACAACTGCATGGGTTGTCACAACGTGCAGGTCGGCCAACGTTCCGTGTTGATGGACTTGCCGTTTTACCAGACGCCCGACGGAAAGGATTTACTGCCGCCGCGCTTAACCAGCGAAGGCGCTCGCGTTGATCCGGATTGGCTGTTGCGCTTTTTACATGATCCGTCGTTGAGTGACCAGAAGACCCCGGCAGCTCAAACGCAGGCCACTCCGGCTACCGCAGCAACCCCCGCGGCCAGACCTGCTGCGCCTGCGCCAGCGGCGGCCGCCAGTCCAGGTCCGAATGCAGGCAACGTGGCGGCGAGCAATGGAAATACCGGCGGCGCCTTGCGGCCTCAGCCGGGTGCGGATCGTAACGGCGTGCGCACCTATCTGCAGGCGCGCATGCCAACGTTTAATTTTTCGCCGAACGAATTGCAGATCCTGGTGCGATTCTTCATGGCCGTGTCGGCGCAGCAACAGCCATACATTAAGGAAAATCTCGAGCCGCTCTCCGAACAGGAGAAGTTGGTGGCCCGGCAGATGTTCACCTCGGGGACTCCATGTTTGAAGTGTCACCTGACGGGTGACGCGGCGCACGACAAGACGGCGATTGCGCCTAACTTCCTGATGGCCGGACAGCGTTTGAAACCGGACTGGACATTTCGCTGGCTGCTCGATCCTTCTCAGATTAGCCCGGGAACGGCGATGCCATCGGGGTTGTTCAAGAAAGAGGGCGATCGGTGGTTATTGAATCTGCCTAATCCGCCGCCGGCCGTTGGCGATTACCATAGCGATCATGCCCGTCTCCTGGTGCGTTACATGATGATGCTGACACCGGATGAGCAAAGGCGTTTGCTGGCGACGACGCCAGTGGCTCCGGTGGCAGCGGCGGCAGGTCAGTAATACAGGCAGGGTACTCTGCCGACTGGCTTGAATCGCACGGCCAGACTATATTAGGCGCCAGCAATTTCAGGAAAATCGGAACTTATTCTTGCTACGGAGGACTACCATGTTCAAGAAACGAGCAAGCTTCTGGCTTGCAATGTGTGTTGTCAGTGCTCTGTTGTCGCTGGCTTTTGCCTGCGGCGGCGGCGAAAAGAAGGAAGGCGATGACGGCGGAACGCCGGCGGCGTCCACGGGCCCCAAATACACTGGCCCCACCGGCAGTATGAGCGGCAAAGTCGCCTTTATCGGCACGGCTCCTGAGCCGAAGAAGATCGACTCTTCCGCCGACCCGGCGTGTGGTAAAGCGAACGCAGCCCTGGCTACCGAAGATGTGGTGGTCAAGGACGGCAAGCTTGCCAACGTATTCGTCTATGTGAAAGACGGCGCCACCGCCGATGGCAAAAAGATCGCCGACTTCAGTTGGGACACGCCGTCTACCGCGGCCGCTCTCGATCAGAACGGATGTCATTACAAGCCGCACGTGATGGGCGTGATGGTGAATCAGAAGATCAGTATCACCAACAGCGACCCGACGACGCACAACATCCACCCGCAACCGGCGGTTAATTCCGAGTGGAACCAATCGCAGGTAGCCGGGGCGGCGCCGCTCGAGAAGAGCTTCAACCGAGCTGAGATCCTCGTGCCGGTGAAGTGCAATCAGCATCCGTGGATGAAGTCTTATGTCGGCGTCCTCAAGCATCCATTCTTTGCCGTTACCAAAGAAGACGGATCGTTTGAGATCAAGGGCTTGCCTGCCGGCAAGTACACCCTTGCGGCCTGGCACGAGAAGCCGGGTCCGAAGGGCACCGAGAAGACCATGGAAGTGACTGTGGCTGCTAACGGTTCCGCGACGGTCGATTTTACCTGGGACGCCGCAGCGGTTGCGCGTGGATCGCAGTCCGGTTTGGAAATGATGCCGGCGATCGAGTTCCCGATGCTGGGCAGGCACTAGTCGGATTGCGGATTTCTGATCGCGGATTTCTGATTGCGGATGGTGGATTAGTGCATTCGATCCTGGCGCCGTAATCGGAAACCGGGTTCAGTAAGTGAGCAATGTCCAGATCTCTGCATCGTTTTACTCTGCTGGTGACGGGCGCGACTTTCATTCTGATCGTCGCAGGCGCGCTCGTCACCAGTCATGATGCCGGGCTGGCTGCGCCCGATTGGCCGCTCTCTTTTGGCCAGGTGTTTCCGCGAATGGTGGGAAACCTTTTTTGGGAACACGGTCATCGCCTGATCGCCAGTACAGTTGGGTTGTTAACGATTGGACTCAACGTATTTCTAATCCTGCGGGAACGGCGGGGTTGGGTCAAAGGCCTTGGCGTAATAGCGTTGCTGGCCGTAATCGCGCAGGGACTGCTGGGTGGGTTGACGGTTAAGCTCCTGTTGCCGTTGTGGGTTTCATCGGCCCATGCCACTCTGGCCCAGCTTTTCTTTTGCACGATGGTTAGCCTGAGTGTTTTCACCTCGCCGGGCTGGAATGCGCCACATCCGGCGCGCGTAGAAGATAACAGGCCGCCTTTGCGCTACTTGTGCGCCGGTACGTGTGTCGCGATTCTGGTTCAACTGGTGCTCGGCGCCACGCTGCGTCACTCAGCCACATGGGATCAGTTGCTGCCGACAGGATTGGTGCTGACGCATGTGGGTGGCGCGATACTAGTGACCATACTTTGGCTGGTCGTTGGTTTTCTGGTTTTCCAAAAGCATGGCGACTTGCCGTATTTGAAAAGACCAGCATCGGTGGCGGCGGGGTTGTTAATCACTCAGTTGTGCCTGGGTGTGGCGGCCTATGTCACACGCCAATGGTCACCGGGTGATCCGCAGCCGCTTAATCCGATGGTCGCAATCACGGTGGCCCATGTCGCCTGCGGGGCGCTCGTATTCGCGACCACGATTGTTTTGACTTTGCGCACGTTTCAAGTGCTGCCGGCAACGGGCGGCGTTAAGGATGTTTCGCTCAACGCGCAAAGGGTCATGGGTTAATGGGGTTAGATGGGGTTAATGCAAATTGGATAAGACTTACGAACGGGAATTCATGAAAAGCGTAGCCATCGAACTTGATTCAACTGTGATAGCCGATGTCGTGGCTGAGCCGGCAACGCGCTCGCGTGCGGCCGCTTATTTCGAACTGACTAAACCGCGAATTACTTTTCTGATCGTGCTGACGGCGGCGGCCGGATTCTGCCTCGGCTCGCCGGCTGGTATCAATTATCGTTTGATGGCGATTTCGATGTTGGGGATTGGCCTGTTGGCTTCCGGGGTTTCGACGCTGAACCAGTATATGGAGCGCGACCTGGATGCGCTGATGCGGCGAACGGCCATGCGACCATTACCAACTGGGCAGCTCGCACCGAATGAAGCGTTGTTATTCGGCGCGGCGCTGATCTTACTGGCTGAAGTCTATCTCGCGTTGCTCGTTAATCCTCTCAGCGCGCTGCTCGGCTTGTCAGTCATCTTCGGGTACTTGCTCGTTTACACACCGCTGAAGACCCGTACCACATTGTCCACCGCGGCCGGCGCGTTTCCCGGTGCGGTGCCGCCGCTGATTGGCTGGACCGCGGCGCGCGGTGATATGGACGTGACCGCGTGGGTTCTATTTGCCATTCTTTTCCTCTGGCAGTTTCCGCACTTCCTGGCCATCGCCTGGATGTATCGCGAGGATTATGGCCGCGCGGGCATACGTATGTTGCCGGTGGTTGAGCCCGATGGCCGCGTAACCGGACAACAGATCATTGCGTACACAATCATGTTGCTGCCGGTCAGCTTGCTGCCGACGCTGCTGGGGGTTACGGGCAGAGTCTACTTCTACGGCGCGCTCTTGCTGGGTTTACTGTTTCTGGCCAGCAGCGTGCGCGCCGCGCTTTCAAAATCAAATCAGCATGCGCGCCAGCTCCTGCTGGCGTCGGTGATCTACTTACCGCTCTTGTTCGGGTTGATGGTGCTGGATCGTTAGACACGTTAGTCAGTAGTCCGTTGTCAGTTGTCAGTTGCAGTTGAGCGGTCAGGCCGCTCATTAGCTGGACGACGCAAAAACCAACTGACCACTACAACTAACAACTGACCAACTGTTAAGAAGGAGATACTCGATGGGACGTGCTCTAGGTGCAATCATCTGGATTATTGCTCTAGCTTCCGTGCTGCTATTTGTCAGCGGCCACTGGTGGTTCCCGCCGGCCATTACCGAACACGGCCCGCTTGTCGATCGGCAGTTCATGATCACGATCATCGTGGTCGGCATCGCCTTTACCGCCGCCCAAATCGGCCTGGGCTGGATGGTTTTCAAGTACCGCGAAACCGGCAACGCCGAGCGGGCCCTGTACACGCACGGTAACAATCGCCTGGAGATGATCTGGACGGTCGTTACGGCGGTGATCTTTATCGGCCTTGCCATCATGGGCCAGAGGGTTTGGGCCTCGCTTCATCTCAATGCCGCGCCCGCTGGTTCATTCAAAGTCAGCGTGGTGGCCCAGCAGTTTGCCTGGACTTTTCATTACGCCGGTACCGATAACGCATTCGGACGCACCGACCCGTCGCTAATTAATGACGACGATCAAAATTTCGTGGGGCTCGATCGGACCGATCCCAACTCGAAAGACGATGTCCAGATCGCGACCTTGATCGTTCCAGTCGGGCGGCCGGTCGAACTCTTGCTGAGATCGAAAGACGTCACGCACAACATTTGGGTGCCGCAACTGCGATTCAAGCAGGACCTGGTTCCCGGCCTTACGATTCCCGTCCACTTCACCGTGGTCCAATCCGGCAAGTACGAACTGGCCTGCGCCGAGCTTTGCGGCATGAATCATTACAAGATGAAGTCTTACATGCTGGCGCTGCCGGACAATGAATTTCGCGAGCTGGTCGCGATGCCCCAGGACCAGTTCCAGGCGAAGAAGGAAGAGTTGCTCAATAAGTATCAGCTTCCCCAATACTGAATGTTTGGGAGCGCAGGCATCCTTGCCTGCTTAAATTCCCAGTCGAGGAGAACCGGAGATGGCAGAAGTTATCCACGAAGCGGTGCACCGGCACGAACCGCCGAAGAGCTTCATCCGAAAATACATTTTCAGCCTGGACCACAAAGTGATCGGCATCCAGTACATCATGCTGGCGCTGACCGCGGTCCTGGTCGGAATGGTGATGTCGATTCTGATGCGTATGAATCTGAGCTGGCCGGGGACCAATTGGCCCATCCTGGGCACATTGTTTCCCACCGGCGCGCCCGGCGGTGTGATTAGTCCGGAGTTCTACCTGTCGCTGGTGACCATGCACGGCACCATCATGGTTTTCTTCGTGCTGACAACTGCGCCACAGGGCGGCTTCGGTAATTACTTCTTACCGATTCAGATTGGCGCGGATGACATGGCTTTTCCGTTCCTGAACATGATGTCGTTCTGGGTAACGCTGGTCGGGTTCCTCGTCATCCTGGCAGCAATCTTCGTTGAAGGCAGCGTCGGCGTTGGCGGCGGTGCGCTGGGAGAGGCACTCGGCGGAGGGGGTACCGGCACGGTCGGACCTATCGGAGGTTGGACGGGTTACGCGCCCTTGAGCGCGCTGGGAAAAATTGCCGGCCCGGGCCAGGGCGCCGGTATGAATCTTTGGATCGTAAGCATTGCGATCTTCTGCGTCGGATCGTTGCTCGGCGCGCTGAACTTCATCACCACGCTGCTGAACATGCGCACGCGCGGTATGTCGCTGATGCGAATGCCGCTGACTTGCTGGGCGTGGTTCACGACCGCTGTGCTGGCCCTGCTTTCGTTCCCGGTGCTGCTCGGTGGCGGCATTCTTTTGCTGCTAGACCGCGTTGGCGGCACCAGCTTTTTCATTCCCGCCGGTTTGTACGTTAACGGCGTGTTGAATGGCGACCCGCGTTTCCCGCTGCATTCGGGAGGCTCACCACTCTTGTGGCAGCACTTGTTCTGGTTCTTCGGCCATCCGGAGGTCTACATCGCAATTCTGCCGGGCATGGGCGCGACTTCGCACATTCTGGCGACGTTTGCGCGTAAACCTGTCTTCGGCTATCGCGCAATGGTGTTTGCAATTTTTGCGATTGGCGCCCTGGGATTTTTTGTCTGGGGCCATCACATGTTCATCAGCGGCATGAGCCCGTATTCGGCGATCGCGTTCTCGATTTTGACGCTTTCGATTGGCGTTCCCTCGGCCATCAAAACGTTCAACTGGCTGGGCACATTGTGGGGCGGCCGGATTCGTTTCACGACGGCGATGCTGTTCGCGATTGGCTTCGTTTCGCTGTTCGTGGCGGGCGGCATCACCGGCCTGGTCCTGGGCCAAACTTCGCTCGACTTGCCGATGCATGATACGTACTTCGTGACGGCGCACTTCCATTTAGTGATGGGCGTGGCGTCGATCTTCGGCATGTTCGCCGCAATCTATTTCTGGTTCCCGAAAATGTTCGGCCGTTTCATGAACGAGGGAGTCGGCAAGTTTCACTTCTGGGTTACGTTCGTCGGCGTGTACTGCATTTTCGTCCCCATGCACATCATGGGCATCGTCGGCATGCCGCGACGTTATGCACAGTTCACCGAATACCAGTTTCTCGGCGGTCTGCATTCGCTGGTGCAGTTCGTCTCCATCGCTGCCATCATTACTGTCAGCGTCCAGTTTCTTTTCTTTATCAACCTCTTCTGGAGCATGTTCAAGGGGAAAAAGGCCGGCCCGAATCCATGGGATGCGACGACGCTGGAATGGAACACGTCGTCGCCGCCGCCACACGATAATTTTGAGGGCATCGTCCCGACTGTCTATCGCGGGCCGTACGAGTTTGCCGTGCCCGGCGCACCCAAAGATTTCATGATGCAAACCGAACCGGTCGATGCAAGGGAAACAACCGAAGATGGCCACAACGGTCACAAGCACTGACGGAATAATTGAGAAGGGGATTGGCGCTGGACCCGGCTCCAGGCCAGGCAACGGCTTTCATCGCAACGGCGGCGGGAAAGGCGATAGCGACCCTACTCGGTTCTACTCTGATCGCTACCGGCTGGGAATGTGGGTGGCGCTCGCCAGCGTCGTCATGCTGTTCACCGCGTTGACCAGCGCGTACATCGTGCGGGCGGCGTCTTCGAATGATTGGCGGCCGATTGCGATGCCGGGCATCCTCTGGCTCAGCACGGCGGTCATTGTGATCAGCAGTTTCATATTGGAAAGCGCCCGACGCGCTCTTAAGCAACATCACGATCGCATCTATGGCCGCTGGTTGGTGATAACGGCAGGCTTGGGAATCACCTTCCTTGGTTCGCAGTTGATGGCCTGGCGGCAACTCGTCCGACAGGGAGTTTACCTTTCGACGAATCCGCACAGCTCCTTCTTTTATCTGCTGACCGCGGCGCATGGGGTGCACTTGTTGGGCGGAATACTGGCCCTCGGTTATCTCTTGCTGCGCACCCGCAGCCCGCGTGAGAGCGTGGCGGCGGAATCACGGCGCATCGGCACGGTCGATGCCGTCTCGATCTACTGGCATTTCATGGACGGATTGTGGGTCTACCTGTTTCTGCTGCTGTTCTTTTGGAAATAAGAGTTTTCAAAAATACACAGACTGAAGTCTGTGCTACTTCTGGAGGTGACTGGTGAGCACTGAAGCACGCGCGGATGCTTTGACGGGCGATTGGGGTGGCGGCGTTCTGCCTTATCGCGTTGGCCATAGAAAGCTGGGGATGTGGCTTTTTATTGTGTCTGACTCGCTGACGTTCTCATCTTTGCTAATCGGATACGCCTATGTCCGCGCTTCCAACGTGTGGCCGACGCCGTTCCCCTTTGCGCCCAGCATTATTTTTTCTTCGATCATGACACTGTGCCTGCTTTCGTCGAGCTTGACGATGGTCATGGGCGTTTCGGCGTCATCACGCGGCGAAAAAGAGAAAGCGCGAAAATGGATTCTGCTGACGATCGTTTTTGGCCTGGCCTTCGTTGTCCTGCACGGAATCGAATGGAAACATTTGATTGATGAAGGGCTAAGGCCCTTTGCCTTACCGCACGAGTGGACGGAACGATGGCCTGGGGCCACGCCGTTGTTTGGCGCGACGTTTTTCGGCATCACCGGCCTGCACATGTTTCACGTCATTAGCGGCGCGGTCTATCTCTTAATCGTGGCGCTTCGGGTGAAGAAAGTTAGCCATGAAGACATTGAGATTAGCGGGCTCTACTGGCACTTCGTCGATTTGGTTTGGATGTTTGTGTTCCCGCTGATTTACTTACTGTCGATTGATATTGGACCAGCCGCGCACTGACCGGGAGGAAAACGATGACAGCACACGCAGTTGACGGCGAGCATTTTGCGGGCAGTAACCGGTTATTCATTTCCATCTGGTTCTGGCTGCTGGCAATCACGGGGCTCGAAGTTTTTCTTGGCTATATACACCTGCCGCTGTTCTACATGCTGACAATCCTGATGGGACTGTCGATAATCAAGGCGGCATTGATCATAGCCTACTTCATGCACCTGCGATTTGAGCGGATGACGCTGGTGTTAACGCTGATACCCGCATTGGTGATTTGTATTTGCTTGTTTGCTGTGTTCTTCCCTGATAGTTTCCGCTCATTAGGTTTGCGGAATGCGGTCAAGCCGCCGGCAGCAGCGGAGGCGCATTGAGGTTCGATCTGCACAAGTTGCGTCCACTGTTTTTTGTTTGCGCGGCGCTCATCCTTAGCGTCGCATTGGCGGAATCCGCATGGGCGCAGTGCGCGATGTGCCGTGCGTCAGTGCAGAACAATGCGGTATTTGTGAAGGGCTTGAACCTCGGGGTGCTGGTCCTGCTGACCCCGCCATTGGCCATTTTCTGCTCGATTTTCATAGTTGCATACCGGCATCGCCGGGGCGGCAGCGGCGAAGACGGAAATGACTGAAGCTTTAGTTGATAAAGATAATCCGTTGGGTCTGGACATTGAGGTGCAGACCGTCCGCGGCCGCGCCTGTCCCTCGTGCGGGGGAAAGATCATTCCGTCGAACCGGGCCGTTTACCAGGGCGCCGGAACTGCGGGTGAAGTCTTTCCCGCCTGGCAGTGCGAGCGCTGCGGTTACGAAGAGATGTCGGAACGACCGCAGCAAACGGGAAAAGCCAAACATTGAACGAGCGCGTTTTAGCGTGAGGGAGAGCAAACAACGGTGACCGCCGCAACTTATCCGGAGGGCAAGTCGATGGGACGCGAGGGCATGCTGCTGAACGTGATTTGCGTGCTGGCGGCTCTGGTATTTGTGGCGCTGGCGATAATGAACTTTCTCGCCGAGGGAAGCTTTTTCTCCACGGACAGCCTTTTCATCACTCTGGTGTGGTTGATGCTGGCGATGCTGTTTCTGGCCGTGCCTGCGCTCGATATGTTTTCCCGTGGCGTCATGAGATTCCCGTTCGGGCCTGCCGGCAAGACGACTGGTGATCCAGTCTCCCGCCGTGCGAGCGTTGCAGCGACCACCGACGCCAAGGGCCGGCCGATGCCTCCAGATGTCAGACGAATGATGTCTGATATGAAGGGCGGACAAAAGGAGTAGTGCTTTCGATCACTCCTGATCGAATCAACTGAATGAGCAAGAGCAGCGATATTTAGTTTTTCTCCAACCAGCCCGCAGGCTCATTCATGACCTTACCGCTCTCACTTCTACCGCATCTGAATGCATTCCTGAATACGACCAGCGCCGTGCTGCTGCTCACGGGATATTATTTCATTCGGCGAGGGAAGATTCGGTCGCACCGCACTTGCCAGATCGCAGCGGTAGTTACGTCCACACTCTTTTTGATTTCCTATCTGACCTATCACTACTATCACGGCGACACGAAGTTTTTGGGGCAGGGAATTGTGCGGCCTTTTTACTTCACTGTCCTTATCACTCATGTCTGTCTGGCTATTGTGATTGTGCCCCTGGTTCTCATCACCCTTTATCGAGCTACGCGCGGCGACTACATTAGACACCGTCGCATTGCCCGCTGGACCTTCCCGCTTTGGCTCTATGTCTCAGTGACGGGCGTGATCGTATACTTCATGCTTTATCATGCCTATCCCACCCCCTGACATTTCAGGAAATGGCTCGGCCGGGCCGGTCCCAGGCGACGCGTCGGGTTCTGTCGCAGCGCCATCTGTTTTCGCACCGCCGCGCCGTCGCTCACCTCTGCCGCTTATCATTGTCGCAGCGTTATTCATCATCATGCCTTTTCTGGCATGGTACTTTACATGGTTTGGCCGCAGTCTCTCTGACGATACGATTCAAAAGTATCTAGCCGACCAGACTAACCCGCGTCATGTTCAGCATGCGCTAACGCAAATCGAAGCACGCATCGAAGCGGGCGATCAATCGGCAAAGCGTTGGTATCCGCAGATTGTTGCTCTCTCCGGCAGCGGCACCATGGAAATCCGCCAAACAGTGGCCTGGGTAATGGGCCAGGACAACCGGTCTGACGAGTTCCATGCGGGCTTGGCGCGTCTGCTTAACGATCCTGAACCCATTGTGCGGCGGAACGCGGCGCTGGGAATTACACGCTTTGGCGATAACAGCGGGCGGACGGAACTGCTCGCGGCCCTCCGGCCTTACCCGGTTGTCAGCCCCGTGGACGGTGTTCTTGTTAGCGCCTTGCCAATCGGTTCGAACCTGAGCGTAGGCACGATGTTGGCCCGCATTGAAACGGATAGTAAACAGATTACAGAAGTGCGCGCGCCGCTTCCGGGTGCGATTAACGGCTTGTTGATTGCCGAAGGTGCGCGCATTAAAACAGGAGACCCGCTGGCGTCGATCGCGCCGGACGAGCGTGGAGTGTTGGAATCGCTACTGGCTCTGAGGTACGCAGGAACCAACGACGATGTGCGAACGATTCAGACGCTCACTGAAAACATGTCGGGCAAGGTAAAAGAACAAGCGGCCCTGACGGCCAAAGCCATTCAGAGCCGCTCCTCACATCCGTAAAGAGTTCGTTTTTAGACCGGCGGAGCTGGTGGTGCGTCCGGCAGGTTGATCCCGTGCATCGCTTCCCAATCTTCGGTGGGGACCATCTCAATTGCATCCCAGGGACACCCATCAAGAAACGCCCCGTCCGGTCCTTTGCTCGTGCACTTCTGGCACCCAATACAGAGATAAGAGTCGACTTCCACGCGGCCGAATGGCGGGTGATCCTCGTCGGGCACCCAGAACATGCAGGCTTCGATCGGGCAATACTCAATACAAGCTGGTGAGCCCGCACAGCCCGTGCAGCAATCAGTCGTGATGGCGAGAATTCGCGGCTTCTTCTTCCGCGTCGCCTTGCCGTCTCCAACCGACATCGGCCAATGTTTTTCGATGATATCGAACATTCGCTGCTCCGTTTACCTGTTGAGCTTTCAATCGCAGGATCGTCAGCACCTTAACATAGCTGTACTCTTTTTCTCAACGATTCATGTCGAAAACCTTAGTGCCTTGATCACAAGGACTTGATCGCTCAAACTGTCGTTAAATCTTTATCGAGGGAGGGGAGAACATGGAAACGATCGTGGGGATTTTTAAGTCACGGAGCGACGGCGAGCAGGCCGTGAAGAAGCTCGAGGCGACAGGCATTCCGAAGGATCGGATCACGCTGCTGGCGCCAGGGGTGGCGGACGACAGGTTGGCGGAAGTGCGAACTACTGAGGCCGAGCAACCCGGCATGGGCAAGGCTTTGGGAGCGACAGTCGGCGGCGCGTTAGGCGTTGCGGGCGGGGTGCCACTCGGCGCCGCAGTCGCCAGCTTTTTTGTACCCGGCGTTGGGCCAATTATTGCCGCAGGTCTGTTGGGTGCCGCTATTCTCGGTGTAGGCGGAGCTGCGACCGGCGCCGCTGCCGGTGAGGCCATGGAAGGTGGGCTCGCTCACGGTCTGCCGCATGATGAGCTGTTTGTTTACGAAGATGCGTTGCGAAAAGGACGGACAGTAGTAATTGGGTTTGCAAAAGACGAGGAGCAGGCGGAACGTGGCCGGCGCGTTTTGGGTGAAACTGGCGCAGAGAGTATCGATGCAGCCCGCGAAGACTGGTGGCTTGGACTACGCAGCGCTGAAGAGGAATATTACACCGGCGATGGTCGTGATTTCAGCAAGGACGAAGGTTTTTACCGGCGCGGATTTGAAGCGGCGTTACATCCGAGCTTGCGCGACCAGGAATATGACGCGGCGTCACCGGTTCTTCGCGAAAGAGCGGCTGACGTGTATGAGCAGGAAAGTTTCAAGGAAGGTTACAACCGCGGCCGCAACTATCATCGGGGCCTGAAGGACAAATACAAAGAGTGAAGGATACGCTGGTAAGTTTGGCAGTGGTTCTGGGGATCCTGGTCGGCAGCGCTGTAATCACCCAGTGGTTTGCGCGCACCATGTACAACCGATGCGCTAATTGCGGCACGCTGAACGCCAGGCGGCGGCAGCTTTGTCGCAGTTGTAGTCTTGAATTGAAATAGAGGGTGGCGTCTGAAAAAGAAAAGGGGCGCGACCGAAATGGACGCGCCCTTGTTTTTTGGTTTTAGAACGGCCTTACACCGTGCGCCGTCCGGTTAACAGGTTGATCAAGAAAACTACCAGTGCGACCACTAGTAACAAGTGAATGAGCGGCCCCACGTTGGCGATGGCGCCAATCAGCCATAACACCAAAAGAATAACTAAGAGCGTCCACAACATGATTTCTGTTCTCCTTTCAATCAAGCGCCTCCTGGCGCCGTCCTACTACGCCACTAATGGTTGACAGCTTGGGCCAACCGAGAGAGGTTGAGGACTGGAAACCTCGAACGCCTGCGCGACCTTTGAATTAGACCGTGCGTCTTCCGGTTAAGAGGTTAATCACCAGCACTACCAGCGCCACGACCAGAATCAAATGGATTAGCGACCCCACATGAAAGACCGCGAAGCCCAATAACCATAGAACCAGAAGCACTACAATGATTGTCCAAAGCATTTTGTTGTCTCCTTCTTCGACCTCGTAATTGAATCTCGCTTGCTGCAACTGTCGCAGTTAGTTGAGCAATGGACGTGCCAGCAGCGTGATTAGCTGTTAACCGTGCCCATAACTGCGCATATCCCTAGCCTTAGGCCGAAAATTGCGAAGTTGTTACGCGGTTTTTTGCCTCCTAATCGATTGGCTTGTACGAAAACCGCCATGATTCGTTGTCTGACTCTGTTTCGTTTTGAATCAAGCGCCGAACAATCGATTTGACTAGACTTCAACTGTGTCGGCTGTTAAATTGTGGGCGACAGTTGAGTTGGCGCCCCGATCGCCGGCTAATAAGTCGCCCTTGACAGAAAATATCCTGCGGGTTGCTTCCTTCCGTTGCTCCTCGCTTTACCCTTTCTTTGAATTAAAGCTTTACGCCCGGCTCCCCCGAAGCCGTCGAATGGAGTTATTTATGCGATCCCCTTTGCCGCGCCTGATCCCCATTTCGCAAAAGAAAAACATCTTGCTGGTTGCCGGTTTGATTGCCGTAGTGGCGGCTGCTTTTACGCTGGTCGCCTACCAGCGCAGCAAACCGGCGGTGCGCAACATTAACTACACCCAGTTACATGAATTGAGCGCCACCGCAACGGTAGCTTCACTAATTGTCGAGGGCGAGCAGGTGTCCGTAATTGTCAGGGATGGCACCGTCGCGTCGGCGGTGGTGACGAATGAAGCGGCCCAGCTTGAGCTGGCAGAGACTTTTAGGAAGAACAATGTCCCGGTCGAGTTTCGACCGTCGCGAGCAGCGGCGATCGCCAGCGTTCTGAATTGGGCGATTCCGATTCTCTCGATGTTGGCGTTGGGATTTGTGGGGTGGCGAGTCTACGCCAGCATGAGCGGCCGTGGCGGCAGCTTCCGTTTAGTCGACGCCGGCGGCACTCAGGATGTAACGTTTGCTGATGTTGCCGGAGTTGACGAAGCGACGCGCGAGCTTTCGGAGACGATCGAGTTTCTGCGCGATCCGGAAAGTTTTGGCCGTTTGGGCGGGCGCGCTCCGCGCGGAATTCTTCTGTCTGGGCCGCCGGGAACGGGTAAAACCTTGCTGGCCCGCGCAGCGGCTAACGAAGCCGGCGTGCCGTTTCTATCAGTATCCGGATCAAGCTTTCAGGAGAAATTCGCCGGACTCGGTGCAGCCCGCGTGCGCCGGCTTTTTGCTGAAGCGCGCAAGCTTTCTCCCTGCGTGATTTTCATCGACGAGATAGACGCTCTGGGAAGGCAGCGTGGGCGTGGCGGTGATTCCGCTGCGGCCGATCAGGACCAAACTCTGAATCAACTGCTGGTGGAAATGGATGGCCTCGATCGCGCCAGCGGTGTCGTAGTGGTCGCCTCAACCAATCGTCCAGACATCCTTGACTCGGCGCTGACTCGGCCCGGTCGCTTCGATCGCGAAATCACGGTGAACCTGGCGGACGCTCGCGGGCGGGAAGCGATTCTGCGCGTGCATGCTCGCGGGTTGAGTCTGCAGCGGGAACTCGACCTGGACTGGATTGCCCGTGGCACTCCCGGGTTTTCTGGAGCTGACCTGGCGAACCTGCTGAACGAAGCGGCCATCGCTGCCACTCGGGACGGCTCTGACGCCATTGCGCGCCCGCATGTGGAGTATGCCCGGGACAAGATTTTGATGGGCGCAGAACGTCAGGGATTCTTAATGGACGAGGAAGAGCGTTACGCGACCGCCGTTCACGAATCCGGACACGTCGCAGTCGGACTGGCGGTGAAAAACTCGGATCCCATCCATAAGGTGACGATTCTGCCGCGCGGTCGGGCCCTGGGAGTCACCCAGTCGCTGCCCGAACGCGATCGCTGGATGAAGAAGCGGGAATACCTCGAAGATCAAATTGCCATGCTCCTGGGCGGTCGCGCGGCTGAAGAGATCTTGCTCGAGACGATGACCGCCGGCGCCAGCAACGACATCGAGCGCGCGGTGGAAATCGCCCGGCGCATGGTGGCCGAATTTGGCATGAGCCCGCTTGGTCCAATTCATGTCGGCAAACCTGACGAGCAACACAGCCAGGGGTTACTAGACAGAATTGAAAAAGCCACGAGTGAAATCATCAACTGCCAAATGAAGCGCGCCCTCGATGCTGTGGAGGAGAATCGGCCGGCGATCTTGCGTCTGGTTGACGAGTTAATGCAGCACGACACGGTAGAGTCGACCGAAATCAAACGTTGCTTTGGTGCGGACGAGAGCGCAGTTGCTGCGTAAGCAGACCCCGAACAAACTCTGTACTTAGTGTCCGAGGGCTTCAGGATGTTCTGCGACTTCCCGGACCGCCTGACTGCGGCCGCGCCGCGTAACAACCAGGACACCGGCAAAGATCAGGCAACAGGCCACGACTGTGCGCGCGTTCCATGCTTCACCGAGGATCAACGGCGCCAGCGCGAAGGCAATTAACGGCTGCAGATAAATGTAAACCGCGACTGTACTAGGTTCGACGCGGGCCAGCGCCCATGCGTTCAGGTAATAGGCGCCCACCGTCGGTACCAGCACGATGTAAAGCAGCGCGGCCCAGACCTCCCAACTCCAGCTCAACATTGGTGCATTAGTCAACGAGACTGCCCCCAAAGGCACCGTAAAGACGCAGCCAATCAGAAAGATCCAGGTGATCACCGTCAGCGCTCCGTAACGCTGCACTACCCCTTTCGAAAGTGCGATGTACGCGCCGAAGGCAAGGGAATTAGTGACCATCAACAGGTTTCCAATAGTGTTGTCTCGCGAGAAGTCGGCCCGCAGAGGATCTATCAAATAGATGACTCCCGCGGCAGCGATTGCGATCCCAATTGTCTTGCGCCACGACAACGCGTCCAGGCCGAGGGCGGCCCCGACGAGCAAAGCAAAAACAGGAATCGTCGTACTGAGCAGGGTGGCGTTAATAACTGTGGTTAGAGAAAGACCCTTAACGAAAAACAATTGGTTGAGCGCGACTCCCAGGAGACTGCAAAGGGCAAGCCAACCCATATCACTTTTAGAGACTCTGACTGCCGATTTTCGGAACTGTTGTATGAAGGTTAGGACTATCGCACTCCCCACTACTCGAAACGCGACGAGTCCCGTACTAGGTAGCGAGCGTAGAACGATCTTGCCGACGATGGGCCAGGTGCCAAATAGGATTTGGACCATTACCAGAGCCAGGTGAGGCGCAACTCTCGCGGTGGTGGACGAATGAGCGAACGACTCCCTGAGAGTTTTATTTGAAGTTATTTCGCGCATTTCTTGTTTCTTTAAAAAAATAGATCGGGCCTTGACCCGATCTTTTTATTTATTGATTACGTGACCCCGGGGCCTTATACCAGCCATCGAGCCATCCACCTGACTCGGGACTAGGCCACCACCAGGTACAATGGGTTTTCCATCACCTTTTTAAAGGATTGTAAGAACTGCGCGCCGACAGCTCCATCGATCACACGGTGATCGCAAGACATCGTCACCCGTAACGTTTCCGCTATACGAATTTCGTTATCACGGACGACGGGTTTCGGCGCCATCGCGCCAATCGCCAGGATCGCGCCCTCAGGCGGGTTTATTACTGCCGTGAATTCGTCAACGCCATACATCCCAAGATTGCTGACCGAGAAGGTGGCGCCCGTGTACTCTTCCGGCGTCAGCTTACGTGCCCGCGCGCGCCCAGCCAGTTCGCGAATCTCAGAGTTAATTTCACTTATCGATTTTGTTTCTGCAGCGCGGATTACCGGCGTAATTAGCCCGTTATCCGTTGCCACCGCGACGCCGATATCCGCGCGTTCGTAATAACGCACCACCTTGTCCTGGAAGGAAGCGTTGACGTCCGGGTTTTCCATTAGTGCCCACGCGACAGCCTTGATGATGATGTCGTTAACGCTGATCTTTTGCTCCGGATAGATCTCATTAAGTCCTTTGCGCAAATCAGCAGCGCGGTCCATCTCCACTTCGGTCGTCAGGAAGAAATGCGGCACCGGCCCGATCGAAGTCACCAGCCGTCGTGCGATGGTGCGGCGCATCTCACTCATCGGCACATCGCGATAGGGAGACGCACCGGAGATATCAGGTGTTTGCGCCGGTGCGCCGCTGGTTTTTCCCGAAGCCTTACGGGAGGGCGCCGCTTGCGCCGATGGCTGGGTCTTAGCGCCTTCTTTGAGTGCCGTTTCGATGTCACGCTTGATTATTCGACCACCCGGACCACTGCCCGACAGATTGCTCAGGTTCAGTCCGCTCTCTGCAGCCATCCGCGCGGCAATTGGGGAAACCACGAGGCGACCAGAAGGTTTGGTTGCTTCACTTTGCGCGGCCCGTTCGTCCTTCGGAGCGGCGGCGTCCTTCGCTACTGTGTCTTTCTCAAGCGTGGCGGCAGCGTCCGGTTGATCCTGATCGGCTTGAGTCGATGATTCGGGCTCGGCTTTCGTTTCTTTTTTCGCAGCAGCAGGGGCGCTTTGTAATAGTGTATTAATGTCTTCGTCAGCTTCGCCAATGATGGCGATTACCTGGCCGAGTGGCGCGCTCTCGCCTTCCTGGATCAGAATTTTGCGCAGAACTCCATTGCCCAGCGCCTGCATTTCCATCGTTGCCTTATCGGTGTCAATCTCCGCAATCGGCTCGCCCATCGAAACAGTGTCGCCCTCTTTCTTAAGCCAGCGGGAGAGCTGCCCCTCTTCCATTGTGGGCGAAAGCTTCGGCATGACCACCTGATTTGCCATCAATATTTCCTTTGATAGTGCGAAGAGGCAGGGCCCTTTGCTATAGGTAAGCGACTTCGCGTACGGCCGCAACGATTTGGGCCACTCCCGGAATGGCCAGGTTTTCTAAGTTCTTCGCATATGGCATCGGCACGTCAGCGCCCGAAACGCGTTTGACCGGCGCATCCAGATAATCGAATGCCTGCTCGGTAATCTCGGCACTGATTTCGGCGCCCACTCCACAGAAAGGATGCGACTCCTCTGCGATTACCGCGCGGTTCGTTTTCTTAACTGATTCGACAATCGTATCAATGTCCAATGGCCGGATAGTCCTCGGATCGATCACTTCACAGGAGATTCCATCAGCGTCCAACTCTTCGGCTGCCTTCAGGGCCAATGGCACCATGAGCGAACGAGCGACGATGGTCGCGTCCGTTCCCTCTCGTTTGATGTCTGCCTTGCCGAGAGGAATTAGCAGTTCAGGATCGTCGGACACTTCGCCCTTCATTCCGTACATGCGTTCCTGTTCGATGAAGACAACTGGATCGTCGTCTCGGATAGAGCTCTTCAAAAGTCCCTTCGCATCAGCCGGCGTTGAAGGCATCACGACCTTGAGACCGGGGAAGTAGGCGAACCAGGATTCCAGCGCCTGGGAGTGTTGCGAGGAAACCTGAAAAGCGGAACCGCCGGGCCCGCGAAAGACCATGGGAATCTTGAACTGACCGCCCGACATGTACAGCATTTTGGCAGCGGAGTTAATGATTTGATCGGTCGCCAGAATGGAAAAATTAAACGTCATAAACTCGACGATCGGCCGCAAACCAACCATTGCGGCCCCGACGCCGAGTCCGGCGAAGCCAAGCTCCGTAATTGGCGTGTCAATCACACGTTTATCGCCGAACTCTTCCAGGAGACCGCGCGTAACTTTGTAGGCTCCCTGATAGGCGGCAACTTCTTCGCCCATGAGAAAGACTTTCTCATCGCGTTGCAGTTCTTCTCTGAGCGCTTGATTCAGCGCGTCGCGCATCGTTATGACTGGCATTCAAACCTCGTTCAAGTCGCTGCTTAATCAGGAGACGCGCCATTCGCGTAGATGTTGGTAAAGAGTTCGGCAGGATCAGGCTCCGGACTCTCTTCAGCGAAGCGCACAGCCGCTTCAACTTCCTCTTTTATCTCTGCCTCCATATCGGCTATCTCCTGGGCGTCCAGAACCTTTTCTTCTTCCAGAGTCGCGCGAAAGAGTTTCAGTGGATCTCGCTCCTGATGTTTTTCGATTTCAGTTCGGGTCCGATAGTTACCGGGATCCGACATCGAGTGTCCCATGAAACGATAGGTGCGAAATTCCAGCAGAGTGGGAAGTGATTCCGTTCTGGCCCGTTCGACGGCCCGCTGAGTGGCCTCGCGGACAGCCAGCACATCCATTCCATCGACAAATTCCGAAGCCAGATCGTAAGCACAGGCCTTTTGCGCGACGTCCTGCAGAGACATCGCTCGCTCAAGGGAAGTGCCCATTCCGTATTGGTTATTTTCGCAGATATAAATGCATGGCAGTTTCCACAGTTGGGCCATGTTGAGTGACTCGTGAAATGCGCCCTGATTCACCGCGGCCTCGCCAAAGAAACAGAGGGTGACCTGGTCCGTGCCCTGGTACTTAGTGGCGAAGGCTACTCCCGTAGCTAACGGAATCTGGCCTCCCACAATCCCGTGGCCACCAAGAAAGTTCACGCTGGAGTCAAACATGTGCATCGAGCCACCCTTACCTCGAGAGCAGCCGGTGGCCTTGCCGTACAGCTCGGCCATCACCGCATTCGGGGACATGCCTTTGGCGATTGCATGCGCATGTTCGCGATAGCTGGTCAGGACGTAATCGTCGGGACGCAGTGCGGAAAGGGCGCCGATGCCAACGGCTTCCTGGCCGATATAAAGATGGCAGAAGCCACCAATCTTACCGAGGCTATAGGCTTCCGCTGACTTTTCCTCGAAGCGTCGCACCAGTAGCATTTGGCGAAAGAGCCGGACAAGCGTTTCGCGATCGATGCCTTCCAGTCTTCGTTTCTGCTCGAGTTTGAGTTTCTTCTTCTCTTGGGGTGTGGGGGAGGAAGAGTCATCAGCCACGCGCTCATCGATTACGCCGCGGGCACCTCGTTCTTCGGCGACCGCTTGGGACGACGCCTCTGTGGTTCCATTGCTCATTTAGTAAATACTTCTGACGATTCCGGTAAGCGTCGGCGCATCAACCGGACAGTGTCAAATTTGGTCTGAACTCCGTAATGGGCGGGATTATACGCGAGCGTACCTTCACCTGCAAAACGGTTAAAAGAAAAGGCGCACGATGTTGGGTACATCGTGCGCCGTTAACCATCTGGTCGTGGATCCTACCGGAAGTGATCCACCGATGCCGGTGAAGGCATCGCGGCAAGGGTTATCAGGTTCTTACGCGAATGTTTGTCTTCCTGCATATTTCGCGCGGCCGCTGTCAGCAACTCTTCGGTGGTTTCACCATCCGTTGGGAAGCATGAGATGCCTACGCTGACGGTGGCTGTGATGGTTTTGCCCGTCCGCACGGAGAATTTGTGTGAACCTACCGCAGCACGAATGCGCTCTGCCACCATTACGGCCATCGTCTGTGAAGCCATCGGCATGATCGCTACAAACTCATCGCCGGCATAGCGAGTAAGAATGTCCATCTGCCGCAGCTCTTTTCGCATCACTCGAGCTATGCTGGCGAGCAGCCGATCGCCGACCGCGTGTCCGTAATCATCGTTAATCTTTTTGAAGTGATCGAGGTCCATGCTGATTAGGGAAAGTGGCTCGCGGTTCAAACGCTGGCATTCAGCGATCCGCTGTTCCAGCATCATGTAGAACCCTCGAGCGTTCGGCAGGTCGGTAAGCGGATCCGTCAGCGCGCTCTCCTTGGTTTTCTCAAAGGTCAGCGCGTTGTTCAAAGCCGACGAAGCATGTTGGCAGACGGATTCCAGCAGGCGCACGTGTTCGGTGGTGTAGGAGGTGCGACTCTTTGAATACAAGGTAATAGAGCCGAAGGCGCCGTCCTCACGAACGAGTGGTGAAACCAGCACTCCGCGGTAATTCTTGGCTATATCCTCAGGCACCCCAACCAGGTCGAGCTCGGGCGACGCATTACACATCGAGCGCGCATTTGCGATCACCCATCCGGTGATGCCGTCACCAATACTCATGCGGCGGCGGGCAAAAATATCAGCGTGATCGCCGGCAGTGTGTATTGCGGTGGCTTTGCCAGACTTTTCATCAGTAATAAAGATGATGCAACTGTCGAAGGGCACAATCGCGCGGAGCTTATTAGAAACCAGCGCGACGGTGTCGTGCATATTGAGTGATGACCCAATGGTCTGTGCAATCTCGTGCAGTGCGAATACTTCCCGTTGTGCTTCAGTAATTGAGCGGAAGCCGAATGAGTTGTCGGGTGCGCCGAGAATATCTGACGCCAGGCCGGCGTCGGGTCGCGCCTTGGTCACCAGATCGATGGTTTCTGAAGCGACCTGCTCTTCAATATCCTGCTGCCCGATCAGATTGTCGAACTCAGCCACATGTTCGGTAAACAAGGCCACGAGCTTCGGATCGAATGCCGAGCCGGCCATCTTTTGCAGCAGGGCCAGTGAATCTTCACGCTTCATGCCTTTGCGATATGGCCGGTCACAACGCGTGGCGTCGTAAAAGTCGACGACCGAGATAATGCGAGCGACCAGAGGAATAGCCTGGGCGCGCAAGCCTTTTGGATAGCCACTGCCATCCCATTTTTCGTGGTGGTAGCGTACGATGTCTTCGACCGGGTAAGGAAAATTGACGCGCTTCAAAATGTCACCGCCCACCGTGGGATGGATTTTCATCTTGGCGAACTCTGACTCGGTAAGCTTGCCTGGCTTGTTCAGAATGTACTCGGGTACGGCCAGCTTGCCGATGTCGTGTAACAAAGCGCCGGCCATCAGGGCCTGTGATTCACTGTGACTGACCTTCAACAACCGGCCCATCTCGGTCGCATAGATTTGTGTGCGTCGAACGTGGCCGTGAGTGGTTTGGTCTTTCGCATCGATCGCGATGGCCAGCGATTCGATGGTGTTCATATGCAGGCGGGCCATCTCTTCAATGTGTTCAGATTTCTCAGCCTCAGCCTGACGGACTTCGTTAACCCGGTTCTCGTTGAAACGATAGAGCATGTGCACGAGCACGATTATGAGCAGACCGATGAATACGAAGGGAATTCCGCCGCCGCGCAGGGCGGAGTAGAAAAGGGCGGCAGCAGCGACACCCGCGACCTGGGTTATCAACGTCCAGACGACACTGTCTTTGGAGAGTAGTGGCCTGGTCTGACCTGAGTTGAGTCCGATGAAAGCAGCCGCGGCGAATGTGCTAAGGAAATACTGGGTGATGGCAAAAACGCACAGCGGGAATAGCAGAATATCGAAGGACAGGGGATGACCAGAGGCAACAGCGTCCGAGGCGAAAACGAAAACCAGTATCCGGTAAAAAAACGAAGCGATAAAGGTGGAGGTTATAGCGGTAGCTGTGGTGAAGACTACGGAGCGACGATCTCCTAATTTGAAAGTGGAAATAAAACCGACCACCGCCGCCAATAGCATCGCTGGGCCAAAGTTCTTGGCGGGAGGCAGCGCGTACATCATTACCGCGAGGAAGATGAAGGCGTCAGCAACTGACTTGTGGCTTTGCGGCACGCCTACGGCGTTGGTCACCGGCACCGTGAAGCGACTCGCCGCGATCGTTAGAACCATCAGGCCAATAAACGGCCCAAGGCCTGTCCATCCTGAAATAGGCAGGCTCAACGTGTGAAACACGCCGAGCAGAAGTAGAACGCTTCCCAGCAGCGTAACGGCGCCGAGAAGGCTCAAGCTTTTCCAGTTTCCTTTTAGCATGATGAACGATTTTCCCTTGGCTGGCAGCAGACTCGTTAAGTTAGTCTGACGGAGTTTCTGAAGGTAAGCAGTGGATTCGAATGCTAGATTTTGCTGAGGCAGGATGGTTAAAACCTTGATAGCCAGTGCCAACCTTGTTGAGCACTGCACGAGAGAATAGCTGGTTTGGGAAGTGTCGTCAACCGAATTCTAGGAAGGTGGGCGCTTCTATGCCCAATAAACAAAGGGTTTGCGTTAGGTAGCGACGTCCCTTGAGGTTTACGAAGCGAGATTTGGGGGTTTGCTCGCCATTGCCTCAAGTTGGCTCAATAGGTCCCGCTTTGTGGCAACCGGAGTCTGGCAAGCGTAGTTCTCGCAAACGTAGGCGGTCGCTGCCCCCTTTAGCCGCGGTCGGTCGCGGAGCAGGGGAATCAGAGTGGCCGCACGCGCGTCGGCGTCATTCCCAGTCGCAATAACTCGATTCGGCATGAAACGGCTCCAGATTGCGCGAAGAAGCTCTTGTGTATCTGCCGTAGCGGGGTCCCCGATAACTGCTATTTCTTTTGATGCTGCGAGATAGAAATCCAGCGCGCTCAGGGCGCGACCGAACGCTGAAGGATATCGCTCTAAGGATTCACTCTGTAATCGCAGAATGTTGATGGCTTTGCGCGCGTATCCCTCTTCGCTCAGCAGACTACCAAGCCGAAGGAAGACTTCGGCGGCGACTGAATTCCCCGAGGGCGTCGCGTTGTCCAGAAAGTCTTTAAAACGCACGATCAGAGTTTCGTGGCTTTTGCCGGTATAGAAGAAGCCGCCATCGTCAGCGTCCCAGAACTCTTCAACCATCGTGTTCGAGAGAACAATCGCCTCTTCGATCCAAGCCAAATCTCCGGTAACCTCAAAGAGCGTTACCAGCCCATCAATTAGACAAGCATAGTCATCGAGGTAGGCGTTGAGTTTTGCCGCGCCATCCTTCCATGTCCTCAACAACAGACCATTCTTCGTTAAGCTCGTAAGCAGGAATTGCGCGTTCTTAATGGCTGCCGCGCGGTAGTCATCGCGGTTGAGAATAATGGAAGCCTCAGCAAAGCTAACCAGCATCAGGCCATTCCAGGCCGTTATCACTTTCTCATCGCGGGCAGGCTTTGTTCTGAGTTCCCGCTTTTCGAAGAGAAAGCGTCTGCCTCGAGCCAGAGTTTCATTCAGAGTCTCAGCCGAAACTCCAAACTGCGCGGCCACCGCTTCAAGCGTGCGTGTGACATGAAGAATATTGGCGCCTTCGAAATTACCGGAAGCGCTGACATCGTAGTACGCGCAAAACATCGCACCGTCGGTCGGTCCCAGAGCTTCCTCAATCTCTTCCGGAGTCCAGACGAAGAACTTTCCTTCATGGCCTTCGGAATCGGCGTCCTGAGTCGAATAGAAGCCGCCGCTAGCGTCCGTCATCTCGCGGAGCACGTAATCCAACGTTTCTTCGACAATGCGGCGGGCAAATTCATCTTTCGTGATCTGATAGAGGTGAAGATACAGACGCGAGAGAAGCGCATTATCGTAAAGCATCTTTTCGAAATGCGGCACCAGCCATTGAGCATCGGTCGAGTATCGATGAAAGCCTCCGCCCAAATGATCGTAGAGCCCGCCCTCTGCCATCTTGCGGCAGGTTTCGCTGGCCATGGCCAACGGCTCTGGATTTCCCGTCCGATGGTGCGTCCGCAAAAAGAATTCAAGGGTCATCGCCGGTGGGAATTTCGGCGCGCCACCAAAGCCCCCATTACGCGTATCATAGTTGCGTGACATCTTCGCGTGTGATGTGTCCAACAGCGCTGCGCTCATTCCTCCTTCGACGTTTTGCGTCAGCCCAACCCGCGCCAATTCCTTCCGCATGGTTTGAGCAGTCTCGGCTATGTCGTCGGGCCGAGCGCGGTAGCTTTCCGCCATGCTGATTAAGACGCGACGAAAGCCAGGCATCTGATAACGGTCTTCGGGCGGAAAATACGTGCCGCCAAAGAAAGGCACACCCTCGGGCGTAAGGAAAACCGTCATCGGCCAGCCGCCATGTCCCGTCATCATTTGCACTGCGTTCATGTAAATATGATCGAGATCGGGCCGCTCTTCGCGATCGACTTTAATGTTCACGAAGTGCTCGTTCATCAAAGCGGCGATTTCTTCATTTTCAAAAGACTCGTGCTCCATCACGTGACACCAGTGACACGCCGAATATCCAATACTTAGCAGGATCGGCTTGTCCTCGGCCCGCGCCCTCGCCAGCGCTTCCGCTCCCCAGGGATACCAATCAACGGGGTTATGCGCATGCTGCAAAAGGTACGGGCTCGTTTCGTTGATCAGGCTGTTTGTATGCGAATGTTCAGTCATGACATCGAAGGCATCATTTCAAATTCTTCAGACAAGTCTAGTCCTTAAACCAGTATTTGGTTTTCTTAGTCCAGGGGTTGGTCGGATAGCGTTGGTGCAGCAGGTCGAATGCCGCTTTGGACCACCGACCTGTTTCCTTGTCCGTGCAGCCGCGTCTGGTGGCAGTTACTGCCAGGTGGAGAGCTTCCGGAACGCGCGGATCACTCGGCTTTCGATTGGCGGCCGCGATTGCCGTGCGGGCCAGAAAATTCGGAGCTGAACCCAGCGCGTTCAGCGTCCTCACTTCCTTTGCGGCTACCGAGCTCTGTGTCTCTGAAAGGAAGACCGGTAAGCGCGCCGGCGGTTCGCTCTGTTCTTTATCCGGATCAGATTGCGGGACCGCGGACGTGCCGGCGAGACACCACCAGTTATCACGGTAGCTATCAACTTCCTCGATTGGTGAGGAGCGGCCGACGCCGGCCGTAACGGTGGGGCGCAGACCAGGAAACCTGAGCGCGATATAACTTGCCGCAAACCGTCGCGCATCCGGTGTCGTTTCATTCTGATAAGACGTTAATAGACTCTTCAACTGCGGATAAAACACGCCCAAAATCTGACTCGCCTGCGAAGCCTCTTCGCGGCGATCCAGCAGGGCCGCGCGCAACCACGCAGCCTGCGCTACATCGCGTCGCAAATGTGCCGGCAAAGAAGTTGAAGTCGCTGCTGAAACCAGCACACCTAATGGCATCTGCTGATTGAAAACGTGGACTGCGTCCTGATCGAACAGCGGGCGCGGTATTTTCTTCGCCGTGCGGTCCTCGTCGTCAGATGGCAACTCCCGGTCATCCTCTTCATACGAAAGCCCGGCTGGAACGCGGGGCGCGGCGCTGAGAAATTCCGCCAGGTTGCGAGCCAGAATCATTCGCTGACCCAGGAACAGATTCACCGCCGACGCCGTCATGCGGCTGCGCTCGCCGTCTAAGATTTCATCAAGCAACTGCCGCGCTGCATCGTCCTGGCCGCCTTCCATCATTAATCGCACTCGATGAAAAGCTAAGGATGGAAAGACCGGTGAACGCCGATCAACTCGAGCCGCCTCCGCCAGTAGCGATGCAACCTGGGAATCCTTAGAGTCTGCTTTGCTGAGCGCTGCAACCAGCCAGGGCAGGGAATTTGTCTGCTTAAGTTTCTGCAGCGCATGTTCCGTCGCCGCCGCATTATCGCTTTCGAAGGTGGCAATCCAATCGCTCACATCATCCGCGCGAACGGACGCGGGAATTTCTTTCGGTGGCCCGGTCTCTTCATCACCTTCACCGAGAAACTTGTCGAGCAGCAAAGTAAAATCCCAAACATCCTGCTTCAGGGTCTGGCCGGCTCCCTTCTTCAAAATCGCGGCGCTCAGTTCTCGAAGTTTTTCTTCCGGATGAAGTCGCAGCCGGACCAGATTTAGCAAACGGGCCGATGCATGATGCTGTGACGAAAGTCGCTTTTCCGCGAGTATCTCTTTCAACTTAGTTTCTGCAGCGCCGAGAGTCTTTGGCTTGTCCTCGTCCTTACCAAGGCTGGCTTGGCGCAGGGACGTGCGGGCGATCATGTACTCGGCGATCTGCTTCCAGGGAGACGAACTGTCGCGGGCAATCGCTTCATACCTCTCCTTCGCTTCGGGAAATCGTCCAGCGTAAAAATTCGCCGCAGCAACTTGATACTGGCGATCCATTCGCAGCCATGCCGGCGCGCCTGCGGTCGCATCCGTCGGAATTGATTGCCCCTCAGAGCAGTTCGAAAAGACGGTATCCTGCGCCTGGACCCAATCCTTCAACTCCGCCGTGTCCGCCCCGTGTTGTTTTTGGCGTTCGGTCAGCGTGTTAGCCGCAGTGACGAATGCATCGCCCTGACAGTTGAGATACGTCTCGTACTCGTTAGGCTTCTCGCGCGATCGATATATGTCGATTTTGGGAGCGGGCCCAATTCCCGGAACTCCTGCCCGCGCATCGGTCCAGCGTTTGAGAGACTCTTCATCATAAGGCCCCGAGATGTAACCTAACCTCTCTTTCCATAACTCCAGCAAGGCGCTTTGCTCAGTCGCGTCGAACTCCAAACCCATCATCTGGCGATACGCTGCGTAGAGATATGACCGCGCGTAAGTTGGCTGCAGCACGCCGAGGCGGCCCTTCACAAATCCATCGAAGGGCCAATCGGGATGAACTGAGTAAACGAAAATTGAGTCAAGGAAGAATGGCCCACACGCTGTCGCCGGTCGAAATGAAATAAATAAAAGCGAGCAGCTAACGACAAAAGTGATGATGCGTTGCAGGGGTTTACTCATCATAGTTTCTTTGACTAAGGAAGGTTTCCAGGGAATCTCTGGTCCATTTCTGCGGACTGAAAACGAATAGCCGCCGGTTCGGGCGCAAACCCGCAACCGGTTCGTCGGTCGAAACGCCATAACTGTTCCGACACTTCTCTTCAGAAAACTCCATTTGCATCGCAAGGCCCGATCGGATCGGATTAGCATCCGGTCCCAGGCGAAAAAGCATCGGCACAGCATCGTCGACGGGGAGATCGGAAAGCCAACGATCGCCGATACACCATGAGGCGAGCGCTGTTACGGACAGCGTCATGTTGGGAGGCAATTCACGGCGAACTTCCGTGATCAATCTTGTATAGAATTCCCGCTCAGACTGCTTTGCGTCAAAATCGATTTGTACTCCGACAATTCCTGGCGCCGCAGCCATTTCGCGCAGTTTGGCAGTTAGAACCTCAAGTTGTGATTCCGAAAGGGTGGCTGGCTTGAATCGATCGATTTCAATTCGAGCCACTGCCGTCAACGACGTTCCCTCCGGAACTTTTAGCGATTGAAGGCGAGGCCGCACGCGTACTTCCTCACCGCTTAATGTTAGGGTGCGCGCAAGAAACGCAACTCCGACCTCATTCGGATTGATGAAACTGAGATCACTGGGCCGTTCCCAGGCCCATAATACTAGACGGGGCATCTCGGTTCGCGCGGCCGGCACGGGGGCACGATGATTGTGGTTGAGCGGAGAACGGACGAACGCGAAGGCAATGGAAGAGACCGCCAACCCAATGCCTGTCAGAGCGAAGGCAACTCTTGTTTTGGAGACTGTCAGGTTCATACCGGGCGAAAGGATTGCGAGCGGAGTTTACACCAGCGGGTGGCGCCGATAAAGTCCTCGGTCAATTAAACTGTTTACCTAAAGTTTGCGGCTTAACTATCACCGCTAACTTTTTGTTATACTCCTAAAACTGAATGACCATTCATTTTAGTGCACATGCGTCGAGAGGGTCTTGATGGAGCGAGATAGTCTGCAAATGGACGTGGTATTTGTGGGAGCCGGGCCGGCCAATCTTAGCGGCGCCCTGCATCTCACCCGTCTGATCGCCGCTCATAACGCAGATGTGGCCGCGGGTAACAGACCGGGGCCAGCGCTGGGCGAGGTGGAAATTGCGGTAATCGAAAAGGGCGCCGCGATCGGATCTCATATTCTGTCGGGCGCGGTGATGGATCCGAAGGCCCTGGCGGAGCTGATTCCTGATTTTGTTGCGCAGGGCGCTCCGCTCGAATCGCCCGTGAAGGAAGATCACTTTCTTTATCTTACAAAGAATCACTCGATCCGCTCGCCATTGACTCCGCCGCCGCTGATGAATCACGGCTACTACATCGTCTCGCTTAACCGGCTGACTGCCTGGCTGGGCGAAAAATGCGAAGAGGCCGGCGTGAATATTTTCCCCGAGTTTCCCGGCGCGGAAATGCTCTACAACGAACATGACCAGGTGATTGGTGTGCGCACGGGGGACAGGGGCATCGATCGCGAGGGAAAGCGAAAAGCGAATTTCGAACCGGGCGTCGATCTCCACGCGAAAGTAACTGTCCTCGGTGAAGGCGTGCGCGGCTCGCTTACCAAAAAGCTGGTCCAACGTCTGGCCCTGGACGAAGGTCGCGAGCCGCAGGTTTACAGCCTTGGCGTTAAGGAGCTGTGGGAACTGCCCGACGATCGTTATCCCACGGGACGTGTCACACACACACTCGGATTTCCGTCGGACGCATGGACCTATGGGGGTGGCTGGATTTACGGCATGCAGAATCGCATCGTGAACGTTGGTTACGTGACGGGCCTGGACTATCGCGATCCACTGCTTGATCCGCACGCGGAGTTCCAACGTTTCAAACAGCATCCGTTTCTGGCGAAGTTGCTCGAAGGTGGAAAGATGATTCGCTACGGCGCCAAAGCAATTGCCGCCGGTGGCATGCACGCGATGCCGCGGCTCTATGCTGACGGTGTTTTGCTGGTTGGCGACTCAGCCGGGTTTCTAAATTCTGCCCGGCTAAAGGGAATTCATACGGCGATCAAGAGTGGCATGCTGGCTGCGGAGACGATCTTCGACGCGCTTGTGGCTGGGGATGTTTCTGCAACAACTCTGAGTAGTTACGAACGGCGCGTTGGTGAAAGCTGGATCACTCCTGAGTTGAAAAAGTTCAGGAACTTTCATGCGGGTTTTCGTCACGGCCGTTGGCTGGGATTAGTAAATGCGGGTTTGCAATTTGTCACCGGCGGTCGCGCGTGGGGATTGTTTGACCGCGACCACGCCGAAGCCGGGCATGAGGCAATGCAAAAACTTTCCGCTTACGGTTATCGCGGCGATGACACCTCCCAGCGTTATGGCGATTTTCGCTTTGACGGGAAACTCACCTTCAACAAAGTCACGGACGTCTACCACGCTGCCGTTGCGCATGACGAAGACCAGCCCGCCCATTTGCATGTGCTGGACACTAATATCTGTGCCACGCGTTGTGCCGAAGAATTCGGCAATCCATGTCAGCGATTCTGCCCCGCCGCAGTCTATGAAATGGTAGAAGATGGCTCAGCCGCCGGCGGCGAAGCAGAAAATAACAAAGCGGCTGCGACAAACGGAAACGGTCTACCGATTAATAAGCGACGCTTGCAGATTAACTTCTCCAACTGCGTCCACTGCAAGACCTGCGACATCATGGATCCCTACCAGATTATTAACTGGGTAACGCCGGAAGGCGGTGGCGGACCTGACTACAAAGGAATGTAAAAGTATTAGATCAGAACTGCTCTGAACTGCGCGCGCCCTCACTGGTCCTCTCGGTGCTCGAATGCAAAAGCCTTTACATCCAGCGGATTTGCTCGATCGCTGAACTCAGTTGCGACCGTGTTTGCTCGTAGCTAGAATTCGCGCGTACTTTCAGGATCTCACTCTCATTGAAAGGAAGACCTCGCCCTGTCCGAAGTATTTTCCAGCTTAGTTTCGCACCGAGATGCACGTCAGGCGGGGGTGCATCTCTAGTCGCAGCCACTATCGTTACCTGGGAAGAACGAATAGTGCTGCGCAGCGTTGCGCGCAAGCCGCGTGACGCGCAAGGCCGGTACGACTCCGAACGTACCGGCCTTGCACACTTCCGGGGTACTCAAGATCGAGTTTGGGTAACTATCTACGGCGAGGAGCTGCGCTGAGATTAGTCAGCGTCGTTGATTGTAAAGTTCACTTTTCCGCTCGCCACTTCTTCCAGCGCGACGCGAGTAGGTTTGTGTTTTTGCGGGTCCATCTCGATGCGAGGCCGGGCGCCTTTCTGTAATTGCTTGCTGCGTTTGGCGGCAACAATGATCATGCGATATTTGGAATCCATTTCCGGGACTTCGATTTCCTCATTCAGATCGCCGGTTTCCTGATTGTTGTCATCCATACGTGGGGCTACCTTCCGCTGATGATTTTTGGGGGCTGTATTTTATGCAATCTCAGTCGCAGAGCAAAGTGTCCGTAGCCCGATTGGAAAGAGAAGCGGGCTACTGCCCTCCAGAGATTTCAGGGAACTTCTGCAGGACGAGAGTCAATTGCTCCGCTTGATGTTCAAGCCGAGCGCGTTCAGCAAAGACGATTGCGGCCAGTTGGGCCGAGGCCCGCTCGACGTCGTCGTTGATAATGACGTATTGAAACTCGCGATAATGTTCAACTTCGGCCGGCGCCCCGCGTAAGCGACGATCCAAATCTTCCGGTGAATCAGTGCCCCGCGTAATCAGCCGCTCGCGCAGAATTTCAAATGAGGGTGGCAGGATGAAGATACAAATTGCATTACTGATAAGTCTGCGCACTGACGAAGCACCCTGCACATCGATTTCCAAAATAATGTCGCGGCCAGAAGCAAGTTCAGTGACTACCTGATCGCGACTGGTGCCATAAAGATTGCCGTGTACCCAGGCCCATTCCAGAAAACGGACCTCCGCTTTCATCTCTTCAAACTTCGCCCGCGAGACAAAAAAGTATTCTCGGCCGTCGACTTCGCCTGGTCGTGGGGCGCGGGTGGTGTAAGACACGGAATAACTTAAATTCGGTACGCACTTGCGCGCGCGATCGATCAGGGTGCCCTTGCCGCCGCCTGAGGGAGAGCTGACAACGATTAGTAATCCGCGCCCGCTGCCGGCCCGGGGAAGTTGCTCGGGTTCACTCGACATTTTGTACCTGTTCGCGCAGCTTTTCGATCTCGGCCTTGATGACGAGGCCCGCGTCTTTGATGCTGATGTCTGTAGACTTCGAAAGGACCGTGTTTGCCTCGCGATTCAATTCCTGCAGCAGAAAATCAAGCCGCTTGCCTATTTCGGTTGGATGGTCCAGTGTTTCGCGAAATTGATCCAGATGGCTGCGCAGGCGCACGATCTCTTCGCTGATATCACTCTTGTCCGCCAGGTAAGCCACTTCCTGGGCCAACCTGCCGGGATCAACGTCTACCGGTTGGCCACTGCGGGCCAGCAACTCGCTAATGCGTTTCTGCAGCCGTGTGCGATACGCATCGACCAGGTTGGCGGCCGCAGCTTCAATGACGGGGACTTCTGCTTCAATCCTCGCTATCCGCGTGCGCATTTCTATCGATAGAGCCTGCGCTTCATTTGCCCGCATCAGCGCAAGATCTTCCAATGCATTGTCGAGGGCCAGCGTCACGCCGGCGATCATGGTGTCGTCAAGCTCTTCGCGCATCGGTTGCATCGCGCCGGGCAGCCGGACGAGGGAAGTGATGTCAGGCTCGCCAGTCAGATCGAACTCTTTTTGAATGGTCCGCAGCGCTGTCAGGTAACGGGCGATTACTGTTCGATCCAATTCGTACGTCGATTCGCCGGTGCGGTCGAACATGATGTTCACGTCAACGCGGCCGCGCGACAAACGTGCGGCAATGCGCCGTTTAATCATGACCTCCAGCGCCGACAGTTCCTGGCCCATGCGCAGGTGCACATCAAGAAAGCGGTTGTTGACCGTCTTGATTTCCACCGCGACGCTAAAGTTGTCGCCGGCCGCATTGCCGCGGCCAAATCCTGTCATTGAGTTCATATCAGTAAGCAGTTAGCAGCAAGCAGTAAGCAGTCGGGGTGGAGTGTTTAAGAGCGCTCTGGCTTATTGCTCACTGCTTACCAGCGCCTCTTCTTCTTCATCGGCAAATTGAAGTTCGTAAAGCTTTCGGTACTGGCCGTTCTTTTCCAGCAACTCCAGGTGCGTACCCATTTCGGTTATCAGCCCTCGCTCGAGAACGACGATTTTGTCGGCGCGCCGGACGGTGGACAAGCGGTGCGCTATCACAACCGTAGTCCGGTCCCTGACGAGATTAGCGATCGCACGTTGGACCAGGCGTTCGGACTCGGCATCCAGCGCCGACGTCGCTTCATCCAGGATCAGCAGCGGCGCATCGACCAACACGGCGCGCGCGATCGCCAATCGTTGTCGTTGTCCGCCGGAAAGGAAGATGCCGCGTTCTCCGACAATCGTGTCGTACCCGTTCGGCAGCTCCATGATGAAGTCATGCGCAAAAGCCACCCGCGCCGCTTCCTCAATTTGCTCAGCCGATGCGTCCGGTCGTCCGTAAGAAATGTTATGGCGAACGGTATCGTTAAAGAGAACCGTTTCCTGCGTCACCAGTGCAATCTGGCGGCGCAGACTCAAAATAGTTGCGTCGCGTAGATCGATGTCATCCCAAAACACCGCGCCTGAGACCGGATCGTGAAAACGCGAAAGCAATTTCGTCAGAGTGGATTTGCCGCCCCCCGATTCACCAACCAGCGCCACCATCTTACCGGCCGGAATATGCAACGAGACTCCGCGCAGCACCGACCTTGTTTCATTTGCATAACCAAAGGTCACGTTGCGTAGTTCAACTTCGCGCTGCAATGGTTGCAATTGAAGGGCGCCGGCCTTTTCCGGAATCTCAGCGTGTTCGTCCATCACTTCCCAGACGTGTTGCGCCGCCGCCAGGGCCTGTTGCATTGCGTTGTGCAGGCTGGATAGTTTACGCATCGGATCGTAGGTGCGCACGAGAAAGAAAAGAAAAGTGAGGAATTGGGACGCGTTCATGCGCCCGGCGACTATCTCGCGTTGGCCGAAGAACAACAGGGCGGCAAGAAAAATCACACCCACCAGTTCAATGGTTGGCGGCGCAATGCCGGCGATTCGTGCCGATCGCAGCTTGGCTCGCACAATCCGCTGGGCGACGGTGGCGAAGCGATGTCCCTCGCGCGCTTCTGCCCGGTAAGCCTTCACGATGTTTTGATTTGCCAACGCTTCCTGCGCCGTATCGGTCAGCAGTTTGTTTCCCTCGAATGACTCGCGCGAAAGTTTTCGCAGCGAAGATCCGAAGCGCGCCGTCAGCACCGCGACAAATGGGGCCACGATCAGCGAACCCAGCGTGAGGCGCCAGTTGTAATAAAGCGAAGCGCCCAGGAACCACATCAGGGTAAAACTTTCGCGCAGCATGTCACGCAGCGTGATGGAAACGGCTGTCTCGATGGCGGCAGCACTGGAGATCAGCCGCGAAACGAGGTAATTGGTGCGATGCCGTTCAAAGAAACTCGCCGACTGGGTTAGCAGATGACCGTAGAGATCCCGCCGCAGAGTAAACACTGAAGACTGGCCGATTTTGGCCATCAGATAGGTCGAGACGTATTCGGCGGCGCCCTTCAGCACTGTGAAGACCAGCAGCAGGATGGCGATCGTCCGCCAAGCCTCGATGCCCGAAGGAGGAATGAGTTTTTGCAAGTTGAAGAGCGTGGGAGTTTGTTGCCCGGCTTTCGCCAGCGCCTGATCAAAGATAGGCACGATCAGCGCGCCGGTGGCGATTTCCAAAAGTCCTACGGCCAGCATTGCCAGGGTGGCGATCGCGAAAGTAGCTCGGTGAGGTTTGAGATACTTTAAGAGTCTGCGTAGATCATGCATCGCGGATCGTTAGTTTTGATCGCCAGATATTGCCTTCAGGTTGCCGGCAGGACGCTTGCCAGGAAGGGTGCCAATAATGTTTGAAATAAACAGTGGGGAAATATACTTAGCACTTCGGTTTGACGTCAAGGCAAAGCGAATCCATACTAGCGCCTCTACTACTGCAATGTTTCCGGTAAGCAGGGACGAAGGTTCTGCACGCGGAAGTCTGCGTTTGGGGTATAATTCGATTCTAATTTGACTGCGGAAAAACTACTTGAGTCCTGAAACGGAAAACAAGAACGCAGGCAAGAGCCTGCTTATCGTTGATGATGAGCCCGAGCTGAGAACCCTGTTGGCGGAGTATTTTCGCCGTCTGGGTTTCGAGGTCGAAGAAAAGGAAAGCGCTGAGGAGGCTCTTGAACCGGCAGGGTCCGGACGCTTTGATTGTTTCATTTTTGACGTTTCGATGGGAGGCATGACGGGCGTGGAGTTGCTGCGCCGGCTGCGCGACCGAAACATAACTACTCCAACTCTTTTCCTGACGGCGCTCGGCGACCTGGATAACAAAGTTGCCGGCTTCGAGGCTGGAGCCGACGATTATTTACAGAAGCCATTCAGTCCGCGCGAGTTGGAATATCGCATAGAAGCCCTCCTGCGCCGCGGCGCCGTTTACAAAGCCGAAAGCGGCGACGACCGGCGCGAAGTTGGCGATCTGGTGGTTGATCTCAGGCGGCACGAAGTTTCTCGCTCCGGCGAACGCATCGATCTGACGCCGCTTGAGTTTCAGATATTAGAGCTGCTGGCTTCCGAACCCGGCCGCGCCTGGTCGCGCAATGATTTGCTCGATCGAGTGTGGAGTACGGAATACGAAGGCTACCAACGCAACATCGATCCGCACATCAACCGGCTGCGAAAGAAACTGGAGAATGATCCGAAGAATCCGCACTACGTCCTGACCGTGCGCGGAGTTGGTTATAAGCTCAACGAGAATCCTTAGCATCCATTTCACGAAAATTCCTCGATTGGTGCTTTGTACCAACTGAAAGAATAATTTGGCTCCCCAGTACCGTAAGCGTAACGACCCCGGCCCAACCTCGTTATGACCTGGAAGAAGTCTAATCTCTTATTCGTAAGTTTGCTGGCCATAGTCTGCGCCGTCGCGGTGCGCGGCCAGACCGAAACTAAACCCGCGGCACGACGAGTCCAGGCGTCGGCGCGCGTCAGTTGGGCAGGACAGGACGGCGTTTCTCGTTATCGTTTGCAGGTCGCACGCGACCAGGGTTTCAGCGACATGGTCATCGATCGCGTAGTTAACGGAAAGTCCTACGTGATTAGCGGTCTGCCCGAAGGAAGATATTACTGGCGCACATTAGCAATCGGCGGATCGAGCGGTTATTCAGCACCGCGCCTCGTCCGCCTGATCAAACCAAAGCCGCCAGAGGCCAGTGACACCAAAGCCGCGAAAAAAAATGCGAAGGAAGTGCAGACGGCAAATGCCAAACCCACGCCCAAGGTAAAACCGCTGCAAAGCAGCGGCCAAACCGCTTCAGCGACAGTCGATCGTGGAAGGCATGAGCCGCGCAATCCGCCTCCAACTGTAAAATCCGGTAATCCCCAAATGGCTCGCACGGTTTCGACGCCGTTGTCGACTCCATCGCCGGCCCCTCTTATCAAGCTGGCGGACAATGTTGGCTGGCGCACCGTGACGGGAAATATTTCTTATCCGGTGGCGGCCCATCTTCGCTCCGCGACCGCGTTAGATCTTGTGGGCGTTAACTCCGACGGAATTGTTTACGCGCTCGATGGAGCAAATGGCTCCGCGCTTTGGACCACGCGCTTGCGAATGAACAGCGTGGCGGCGCCCAATACGGACGCTATTAACTTCGCCCCGATCATTTTTAACGGGCGCGACGGTTTGGCAAACGTTGTTATTGCTTTTGAAGGCGGCGTGCGGGCGCTGACGGGTGCAACTGGGGCAGAACTGTGGCGCACGAATTTGCCCGGCGGAGTTTCAGCCGGAGCAGTGGCCGAAAGAAACGCGCAACAACCGGCGACGATCTTTGTGGTCTCTGGATCCGGCCAGGAGTTGCTGATGCTGAATGGAGACAACGGCGCGATCATCGGCAAATCAGCTTTGCTGGCGCGGCCTTTCGGCCAGCCAGTGGCGTTCGCGCTGAAGAACAATCGCAGCCTCGTCATGGTTTTAGAGGGCGGATTTGTCGAGTTAAGAGATATGACGGGCAGTGTAACCAAATCAGTCAAACTCGCGAACCCGACGACACCGCCGCTCTTTGTGGCGGGTCCACGTGGAGGTTTGATCCTGATCGGAACTCAGACTGGGCTGATGGCTTTGGACGCGGCTGACCTGCGCGCTGTTGGGCGAGTCGCGATCGACGATGATTTCCCGCGCGGTCGATTGGCGATTGACGATCTGGAAGGCGACGGTGCTCCCGAAGTCGTGATGATTACCAATCGTGCGCGAGTCGTGGCGATGAGCACCACCGACGGAAAAATTCGTTGGGAGGCGGACGGCGCGACTGACGCAGCTTCCGCCGCGTTTGCTGATGTCAATTCGGATGGAGTGTTGGATGTGCTGGTTGCTGCCTGGCCGGCGTTCGCCGTGGCGCTGTCAGGCAAAGATGGATCGCTGCTGTGGCGCGCGGACGAAGACATGGACGCGGCCGTACGAATGCCGTTTGGTGCGGGTCGGACCCTGGTGACCGCACCGGTGGGCGGTGGGAATAATGCGATCGTGGCGGGCACTGATTCATATCGAAAAGCCTTTCGCGCAGTAGGACTACCGCGAGGAGCGGTTCGCCTCGGATCGTACGGCGCCGCTGCCAGACCGTAACAGTCTCTTTCTAAGTTCTCAGAAAATAATGATCTGGCTCATCGGCATTGTCTTACTGCTCATATGGTTCGTGGAAAAGTTCATCCTGCACAAGGGCGGCTTCATTCACATCCTGCTGCTCTGTGGCGTGACCGTGCTGATCATCCAGTTAGTCGCTCGACGCCGCGCCCGCCCAATAGAATCTTGATGGCTGGAGTGGCCAGCCACCCGCAATCACCCACCGCGCCGGCAAATTAACAGTTTGCGTTAACAACCTCGTTCGGCAACAATGTGCCGGTGCGCACGCATCAATTGTTTGAGAGATTATGCGTCGACCCGTGGTCTCCCGCTGAAGTTGACTGGCTTAATGGAGTGTTCGAACAATGAGTCCTTCCAAAACCCATTCGATTTTGTCTAAAAGCGCTGGCAGACTTAGCGCAAAACAAGTTTTGCTGGTTCTGACGATCTTGCTGCTCGGCGCAAGCCTGGCGGTGGCTCAACGCGACCTGCCACGGCAGACCGTCGCCATCACCTATCCGCTGGATCAGACAGTGTCGGTGAAGTTTCGCGGCACCACGCGTCTGCCACGACTGAGCGGCCAGGCCAAGGTCCGGCGGGCGGGCCGACGCGGAACGCGCGTGGAGCTGAACGTTGAAAACCTGCCGCGGGCTTCCGAGTTAGGCGGCGCGTACACGACGTATGTCCTGTGGGCGATTTCACCTGACGGCGCCGTGGACAATCTGGGCGAGATCAAACGCAGCGGCAGCCCCTTCGTTGATTCCAAAGTTGATGTGACAACTCCGCTGCAAACATTCTCGCTGGTCGTTACGGCCGAGCCGCACTTCCTGGTTCGGATTCCCAGCCGCATGGTCGTGTTGGAAAACCTGGCGCCGCAGCGGTCAAAAACCGCAGACGTGGCAGTGGTGAATGTTCAATACATCGGCAACAGCAGTGACTACTTTCGCGACGCGCGCGTGCCGGAAATTCCCGACCGCGATTATCGCGAAACGCCCACCAGTTTGTTGGGCGCGCGCCAGGCCATCGATCTGGCTCGTTACGCCGGCGCAGAGCGGGACGCGCCCACCGAACTGGAGAATGCGTTAGCCGATTTGCAACAGGCTGAGAACGCCTGGCGCACCAAACAGTCCACCGCGGAAGTGGATATCCTGGCCCGGCGCGCCACCAGCAGCGGCGCCAAGGCGGAAGAAATGGCGATAGCGCGAAAGGCGTCACGCGTGCGTCGTGAAGAATTAGAGCGCCGGGATGCTGCCGTTCGGACCGCGGAGAAATCAGCCGCCGAATCCGAGCGCGAAATTGAAAGAGTGAACCGGGAACTCGAATCCGAGCGCCGAGCGAGGGAACTGGCTGAGCGTGATGCCGAATCCGCCACGCAACAGTTGCGCGACGCGCGGACCGAAATCGCGCGGCTCCGCGATGAGCTGCAGACGGTGCGGGCTGAAGGCGAAGACGCGAAGATAAAGCTGGCTAGACTCGAAGGCGAGAAACAGGCGGAAGAGTCGCGGCGAAACTCTGAGCGCCGGGTCGCTGATCAAAAAGCGGCTGCCGACAGTTTGAAGCAGGCCTTAGGCCGCTACGGCGCAGTTCGCGACAACAACCGTGGCACAATGCTGGTCCTGCCGGAATCAATCTGGGCCAACCCTCGATCCAGCAATCTCACGCCGAACGCTAACGCCAGACTTGAGCCGCTGGCAGCCTTGTTGGCGAATAATCCTGACTACCAGATTGTGATCGAAACCTACACGGACAATCGTGGCAGCGAAATTGCACTGCAGCAGTTGACGCAGGATCGCGCGAGGGTCTTGTCGGAACGGTTTGCGGCCGGCGGACTTGATGTCACGCGGGTGCAACCCAACGGTATGGGAGCGGCGAATCCGGTGGCGCCGAATACGACGCCGGCCGGCAGAGTGAAAAACCGCCGGACGGAAGTGACACTGATACCCGGCTCGCAGGCCAGTAATAATTAGTTGGCTGAAACGTTAAGCCGGGACTCTCTCGCCTTGATGAGGGACTCCCGGCTTAGTGTTTTCACTGGCCGAAACTTAACAATTTTTCATGTCCCTGCTCGAAGTTCTACAGCTCGTTGGCTACAGCCTCGGCGCGGTTCTGCCTCTGTGGATGGGAGGGATGCTCATCCGCCGGCGGGCCGACCTGGGTGCAATGCAAAAGTTGCTCCTGGCGCTTGCTCTTTGCATGGGAGGCTGGCATGCCAGCAATCTGGTCGTCACTGTGCATACGATCCTTGGTCTGGACAACAGTGTCTGGACGACGGTGTTGCGCGTGGCTGACACGATTGCGGTGATCAGCATCACCTTCACCTACTCGCTGCTGCTGCATCTCCACCTCCATCTTTGGGCCAACGCGCGCTCGCGCGATCTGACCCGCACGGAACAGATTCGCGTTTACCTTTCCTACATCCCCTGTATCGGTCTATTGGTTGGCGTGCCGCTGGTTTGGATCGGCCCGTACGCACCGATGTTCACCAAGCTGTCGGTGTTCGTTGTGCCGTTCGTTTTGTGGATCGCGTACTGTCTGGGGCTGGTTGCACTGACGGAAGTACTGATTGCGCGGCGCGCTCGCAACACGGGCGAACGCCGGATAATGGCGACTCTCGCCGTTTCGTTCGTGGGTATTGCGATCCTGATTCTGGCGGCGCTGGCGTTGGGCCTGGGCGAAGGAACCGCACTTGGTCTTTACTTAAAAACCCTCGCGAATTTGGGGTCGCTGCTGCCTTCGGCGCTCCTCGCTTACTACATCTATCGCTACCGATTTCTCGAAATAATCATCAAGGAGAGTTTGATTGTCGCGTCGTTTGCGGCGGTCGTGCTGGCGATTTATCTCTACGGCATACGAGTTATCGGAGATCTGCTGAGCGCGCGTTACGGGGTGCGCACTGGTGTGATCGAAGGTCTGATGATTCTGGCTTTGACGCTCGTGGCGGCGCCCTTGCGGCGATGGCTGGAAAAGAAGTTCCGCACGTTATTTGAACGCGAGACCGCACTCTATCGCGACGTCGTGGCCCGTATCGGTTCACAGGCTGGTCACTATCAAAACCTGCCGGAGCTGCTGACTTTTGTTGAAGCGCAAACGACGAAAGCTCTCGCTTTGCGCCGCGTGACGATCGTGGTCAGCGAAGGTTCGGAGGCGGAAAACGTTCTCGACTCAAACGGAGGACCGAAGCAGGATAAGTGGATAGATAGGCTGATCGAGAGTGCCCAACAGAATGGCACGCAGGTCATTGAGGACGAGAGCGAACTGTCTGGCCGGGGATATTCGCTGGCGTATCCGCTCCGCCGTGAAGGGCAAACAATCGGGCTGATGCTGATCGAAGCGCCGCCCAGTGCGTTGGCCCCCGACGTGCGCGCCGTGCTGGAGGTTCTGGCGGGTCAGGTCGCTATCGCGATCGAGGATTGTCGCCTCGTCGAAGAGAATGTACGGCTGGAACGGCGTCTGGCCGAAGGTGAGCGCCTCGCGGCCCTGGGACAGATGGCGGCCACCGTCGCACATGAAGTGAAGAACCCGCTTTCGGCCATCAAATCCATCGCGCAGGTGATGCGCGAAGATGATGCCTTGAGCGACGAGTATGCGAAAGACTTGACCATGATTGTCGGTGAAACCGATCGCCTGAGCCAGAGCGTGACTCAATTGCTGAGCTTCGCGCGACGCGAACCCCCGGCTTCTTCGCCATGTGGCGCGGATGACCTGGCGCGCGCTGTGGCTGATCTCTTTCGCGCGAACGCCGGAAGCAAACGAATCTCGATTGAATGTTCGGCGCAGACCGCTGCCGATTTGGACGGAGCGCGCGCCGGCGCAGTGCGGGACGCGTTATCGAATCTGTTACTGAACGCGTTGCAGGCGACGCCGCCCGGTGGCCAAATCAAGATCGAGGCTCTGCGGAAGAACGGCGATGTGGTATTTGCTGTGACGGACAGCGGTCCGGGCGTATCGGGCGATTTGCACGCGCGGATTTGGGAACCGTTTTTCACTACGCGACAGCGCGGAACCGGGTTGGGGCTCGCGATAGTGCGCAAACGGATGGAGGAAGCCGGGGGCTCAGCGACCTTAGCGCCGCGTGAGCATGGAAAGGGCGCCCGGTTTGAGTTGCGTTTGCCGGTGAGGTGAAACTTGGAAAGGTTATTAATTGAGCTTGGACAAGATTGATGCGCTTAGTTGAAGGAACTAAACGAACACAGAGCCGCTCGCGATAGCGAGCGGTTTAGAACCGCTTGCTACCGCCAGCGGCTCTGTGACTGCTCCGCCAAGACTTCTGGAATAGACTCTTTTTATGCCAGCTAAAAAAGAAACACTGCGATTATTAGTTGTCGATGACGAAGAGGCCGCGCGTTACGGCATTCGCCGCGCGCTCAGCACATTCGGCTACGAAGTTAGCGAAGCGGGCAGCGCCGAAGAAGCGCGCGCCCTGATGAAGCGCCAGCAGTTCGATCTGATTTTGCTGGACGTGAATTTGCCTGGCGCGAGCGGATTGGAGTTGCTGAGCGAAATTCAGTCCGCCACCGACGAACAGCCGCTGGTGGTCATCATCACCGCGCATGGTTCTGAGCGAATGGCTGTCGAAGCAGTGAAGTCCGGCGCCTACGATTACCTCTCGAAACCTTTTGAGCTCGACGATCTGCGTCTGGTAGTAAAGAACGCATTCGAAACAGTTCAGCTCAGACGCGAAAATCGCTCGCTCAAACGGCGCATCGAAATTGAAGCCGCCCAGCGTGGCACGTTGATGGGCGAATCGGACGCGATGCAGCAGGTGCGCAGCGCGATTGAAAAAGTTGCCGACACCGACGCTACCGTGCTGGTTCGCGGTGAATCCGGAACCGGAAAAGAACTGGTCGCGCGCGAGTTGCATGAACGCAGCACGTCCCGGCGTTCCGGCGCCTTTATCGCCGTCAATTGTGCGGCGCTGCCCTCGGAACTGATCGAGTCAGAGTTATTCGGACATGAGAAGGGCGCGTTTACCGGCGCCGCCGCGCGTCGCCGGGGCAAGTTTGAGCAGGCGGATGGCGGCACGCTGTTCCTCGATGAAATCGGCGACATGAGCGCTAACGTGCAGGCGAAACTTTTGCGCGCCCTCGAAGAAAGACGGATCGAGCGTCTGGGTGGTGACGAATCCATTCCGGTGGATGTGCGCGTAGTCAGCGCGACGCACCGGCCGCTGGAAAGAGAAATCGCCGGGGGAAACTTTCGCGCGGACCTTTTTTATCGTTTGCAGGTGGTCACCATCGAGATTGCGCCGTTGCGCGATCGCCGCGAAGACATTCCGTTGTTGGCGGAGGCGTTCGCGCGCGAAGCGGCGGAGCGCTATGGCCTGGAAGCCCGGCCAATCGCGCACAGTGCATTGCGCCAACTGGTTGAGTACGACTGGCCCGGCAACGTGCGCGAGCTGCGCAATACGATCGACCGGGCCACGATCATGTCCGAAGGCGCTGAACTCGACGCGCTCGATCTACCCCCGGCTTTGGATGAACCGGTCGACGATGATCTGGATGCTGAAGCGAATGTGGTTCTATCCGGTGCTGCGGCTGGTACCGATGGCAACCTGGCTGTTCCATTCACTGCCGACTTCCGCAACGACCGGCGCGAGTTTGAGCGCCGTTACATCGCCCGCTGCCTGGAAGAATCCGGCGGAAACGTGACGCGTGCAGCGGCTGTTCTCGGCATGCATCGGCAATCTCTGCAACACAAGCTTCGCGAGTTGGGCCTCGGCCGTCGCTACGTCTCCGTCGCCTCCGAAACGCCAGATTAATCTGAACAAGTGCCGCATTAGGTCGCCGTACTGATTTCGGCTTCGCCGCCTGATGTGCGGCGGTGGCTATGCCCCGCCGGAAAGGTGCTTGTACGATTCGGGCTATGCCCTTTTGAGAACCATGCTATCAACCTTAGTTCATTGACCGCTCAGCTGCCTGGGTGGCCGCAACATAAATCCGACAATTGAGCATCGAGTAATCTCTTTCCGCCTTACAAACCTTCGCGCACAAAGGAAAATCGGCCCTTCAATGAGGAACGGGCCTTGCCAGTATTTTCGCCGGAGGTCTGACTAATGCGTTTGAGTCGGAAACTTATGAAAAGCATTTCCAGTTGTTTGTTAGCAGCCACGCCGATGTGCTGCGTCCCGTCCGCCCAGTTTGCGTTACCTGCCGCATTCGCTCAGGAACGAGTGAAGACCGCGCCGGTTATTGATGTCGTAAAGGGCCGGGCGCCACGGCACCTGATTATTTGCGTGGACGGCGTGGGTTTTTCCACCATCGAGAAGATGCGGGCGAAGGGACGCTTTGGCAAGTTCCAATCACCCGCGCGAATGATTTCGCCCTTCCCGAGTCTGACCAACCTTTCGCTGTCCGAGATCCTTGAACCAGCCGGGGCAAAAGCGAGCGCTGGTTATGAGGACAGCTATTTCGATAAAGAGAAAAATTCGATTCGCGGCGGTCTGGTTGATCGATTCAGGGGCGGGTCCTTCATTGATGGAACTTTCCGCGAGCTGTTTGACTATCACCCATCGGCGATCAAGAGCGGCCTGGGCTACGCGCTGCCGCCGGTCAGCACGTACGTCGAAGCCTGGACCGACATCGTGCGAATGAAGCAGAAGTTTCGCTCATCAACTGCTTCTGTGTTTTTCGCCTACATCGGCTCGACCGACTCACTCGCGCATCTTGGCGGCGAGCGAATGCTGCGTAAGTTCCTGGGGCAGCTCGACGACACGATCAGCAAGATCGTCGCCGAAGGCCCGGGAGATGTCAGGGTGACAATCTTTTCCGATCACGGCAATCACTTCACCGGCTATCACCGTGTTTCGCTCAAGGATCCAATCAGGCGCGCCGGCCTGAAGATCGAAAACCGGGTTAAGGATGACCGCAGTGTCGTCTTTCCGCAGTACGGATTAGTTGGATGCGCCATGTTGTTCACCACGGAAAACAGCGAACAGCGCGTGGCCGAAGCGGTGGCCGGCGTGCGCGGCGTGGACTTTGCCGCTTATGAACATGACGGCGTGGTTCATCTGGCCGGCCGGACCGGGAGCGCGACGATCGAACGAAGTGGAGATCGCTTCCGTTATCGCACCCGCGACGGTGATCCATTGCAACTGGCTTCTGTTCTACTGCAACTGGACGCGGCCGGCAGGACCGATGCCCTGGGATTCGTTTCGGCCGAAGACTGGTTCCTGGCGACGAAGGGTGACGCGCGCCCCGATGCGGTGCGACGAATCTACAACGGCGCCACTGATCACGTACGCAATCGCGCCAGCGTAGTGATCAATCTCGAAGACGGATACTACTCCGGCAGCGCGTTTCTTGATGTGTTTGCGATGCTGCAGTCAACGCATGGCAGTCTGGGCCGCGAACAGAGCACGGGTTTTCTCATGAGCACGCAACGCGACTTGCCGGCGTATGTAAGCGCCGACGATCTCTGGAGCGTGATCGGTTCACCCGAGCTGCGCAAGTCGGCGTCAGTGATGGCAGCGGCAGTTGGGAAATAAGTGGCACAGCGGGCTTCGCAGAAGAGGACCGGTAACTGTCTCGTGGCCTCCCAAGCCCGAAGGGCCGTGGGTAAGTAGCCACGCCCGTAAGGGCGTGGAATTCGTTTCGTTTAAGGGGCAACAGGTCCGAAGGACCGGCGGTACAAACCGTTAACGTCGCACCTTCGGCGCTCGGGGAATTTGTCGTTCGTAGTCAACGCCCTCACGGGCGTGGCTACTAACCAACGGTCCTTCGGACCTCTGCTGCCACCATTCAACCTGAAGCCTTCTCTTTGCACTCTCCAATTCCTGCAGTTAGACTCTTCTCACAATCCAATAACTGAGGGCTCTCCAGGATGAAAGCACGAATCGACGCGATCCTTAACCGCGAACAGGCGGAGTATTTGGATCGACTGCTGCCGGCAAATGATCCTCTATTGCTCGAGATGGAAGCGTATGCGGCGGAGCATCGCGTGCCAATCGCCGACCGCGAAGTAGCGCGATTTGTGGAAATCACCGCACGAGCGGCTGGGACAAATTCCGCCCTGGAGATTGGCATGGCCATCGGCTATTCGGTGATTCATCTCGCGCGTTCAGTGAAGAATGTTGTAACGATCGAGCCGAACGATGAAATGATTCGGCTCTCGGAAGAATACTTAACTCGCGCGGGCTTGCGCGATCGTGTACGAATTGAAAAAGGAAAAGCTTTGGAAGTAATACCTCGTATAACAGCTACGTTCGATCTGCTGTTCATTGACGCCTTGAAGGAAGAGTATCAGGGCTATTTGGATCTGGCGCTGCCGCTGCTGCGAACCGGGGGCCTGGTGATTGTGGACAATTTGCTGTGGGGCGGACAGGTCGCCGGCGAGATTCGCTCAATGGACCAGCAAGGTTCGACTGAGGCTTTGCGGGAGTTCAATCAATACTTCGTAAATCATCCACAACTGCTGGCTGAAGTGTTGCCGGTGGGTGATGGGCTGGGGTATGGGGTGAAGCTCAACTAACTTCCCCATGATTCTTCACCTGGACCACGCCGCGATCGCTGAGGCAGCGCAAATTATTTTGCGTCATGGGCTCATCGCTTTTCGTACTGACACCTTCTATGGTCTGGGAGCCGATCCATTTGATCGCGGAGCTGTGCGGCGGATTAAAGAGCTGAAGGGAAGAGATGACGGCAAGCCGATTCTGGTTCTGATAAGCGATCTCGAGCAAGTCGATCGCTTCATCGCGGAAGCATCACCCGCTTTCATCAAACTACGCGAGCAGTTCTGGCCCGGTCCATTGACGCTAATCGGCGTCTCGCGGGCGGAGGTGCCGGAGGAAATCACAGCGGGCACCGGAACGATTGGAGTTCGACTGCCGGATGACGAAGCAGTCAGGATGCTCGTGCGGGCCTGCGGCGGAGCTTTGACGGCGACCAGCGCAAACCCTTCTGCCAAAGCGCCAGCGAAAACTGCGCCGGAAGTGGCCGACTATTTTCCCAGCGGAATTGATTTGATTATTGACGGCGGCGCCGCTCGGCTTGAGCGGCCGTCAACAGTTGTCGACGCGCGCGTGGCAGAGGTGCGACTGGTGCGCGAGGGAGCTATTTTGCAAGATGAGATACGACGCGCAATCGGTAGCTAAGTGCGGAGGTAAACCCACCTTCCTGACTGCTAATTCACCGTCAGGCTGCGAATAAAGCCCCAATCACCGCTGGCGTCGATTCTGATGTTGCCGACGTTTTTCTTGGCCACCACCATGTTTGCCTGATACCAGAGCGGGAACAACGGAACGTCGCGGCTAATGATGTCCTGGGCCTGCGCATACAACTGCGCCGCCTTCACCCGGTCGAAAGTATTCGTCGCTTCATCCAGGATAACGTCGAGCTCCTTGTTGCTGTAACGGCTGCGGTTTCGGGAGGCTCGCTGGTCCGTCGGAATCTCAGAGCTCGCGAACAGGTCATGATAGAAGATCGGATCCTGGTTGCCGCCGACCCATTGGCCGTAGAACATCTGGAACTGCCCGCGCTTCAACGATTCGAATAGCGTGTTTAGTTCTGCCGTCTCAATCGAAACCGGCACGCCCACGTTCTTCAAATAATTCTGGATCACGCCTGAATACTGGCGCGCCGCCGCGCTGCTGCCCGAGATCTTGAATACGATTGGCTTGGCAAAACGCATTTGTGGACCATCGCCGTCCGGGTCAGGGAAGCCGGCTTGATCCAATAACTTCTTCGCCGCGGCCGGGTCATACGTGTATTTCGTTCCGGCTGTATAAGCCCACGACTCCTCCGGCAAAATCGAATGGGCCAACTTGGCCTGGTCCAACAGCAGGTCATGAATCATGCTCTCGCGATTAATCGCATAGCCGATAGCCTGACGGACCATGACATTATCCAACGGACGCTCGGCAGTATTGAATACCAGATAGCCAAGATTCGATCCGGGAAATTGTTTCACCTGCAGGTTCGGATCGTCACCCAAAGATTTGATCGCGTCAGGCGACAAACTGGTTGGCAGCGGCGCGATATCAATCCGGCCGCTCTTCAACTCCGCCTGCAACGCATTCGCGTCACTGATAACGCGCGCGCGCGCGGAAGCCACCGATGGTGCGCCTTCCCAGTAGTTGGGATTCGCCTCCATGTCCACCACCTGCTGGGCCGAATCGTAACTCTTGAACTTGAATGGACCGGTTCCGATCGGATGCGTCTTTTCCGATTCATAACTGTCCTTTGGAATGATCGCGATCGGGACCAGGTTCGGCAGCAGACCGGTCCACGGTTTGGTAAGCCGAATGATCATCGTGCGCGCGTCGGGCGCATCAACGCCCGCGACCAGGCTCTTCTTATCTGCTCCGGCACCCTCAAAAAAGCTCGCCGCTTTAGCAAAGTTCGAAGCCAGCACCGTATCAATCGTGTACTTGGTGTCCGCGGAAGTCAGCGGACGGCCATCATGAAAAGTTACGCCGTCACGAATCGTGAAGGTGAACGTCGTGCCGTCATCTGAGCGCTTGATCTCTGAAGCAAGCTCAGGCACATAGTCGAACTTTTCATTCTTCTTCACCAGCGAATTGAACATCAGCACGCGGACGCGTTCACTGGCGGCATCCACTGAGGGCGATCCAATGGGATCGATCGTCTTCATGTTGTCGGAGAGCGCAATCACGAACGCGCTGTTGCGTTTGCGACAGCCGGAGGAAGCCGTAGTTGCAGCCAATACCAGAACGAGGAAAAGCAGGAACACTTTCGCGCGCATTAGATCTTTCCTCCATAGGTGTAGTGCAGTTTGCTGTTGAGCTTGGCAATTTCGTCCGACAGCTTCCAGAACCGTTCGAGATCAAAAGCCGGCGGCGGCGCAACTAATGCCCTGGTGGAGGCGATGTGTTTCAGCGCACCCCGAATTCGCTTCTCCGGAAGCTTGCCGTCGCGGGCAGTTTGCAACAACGCTGCGTGGCCGCGGCGGATCGTTTCCGGATCAGCGCAAATCAGCATCATGTCGTTTCCCGCCAGGAAGGCCCGGAGCACGGCTCCTTCGATCGGTGTGTGCCGCGCAATCGCCCCCATCTCCAAATCGTCAGTGACGACGAGATGCTGGAAACCCAACTCTTCGCGCAATAATTTCGTCACGATGGCGTAACTCAGCGACGCAGGTTCGAGCAGCCCGCCGGTAGTACCCTTGCTGATGTCGATGTTCGGAAAGCCGCCGTGGCTGACCATCACTGCGCGAACCCGATCGTCTTTTCTTTGAAACAATTCGATATAAGGCGCCAGATCCTGGGCCATCAGATCGTCGTGCGATAGGCCGACGACCGGCATCTCTTCATGCGAATCAATCTCGCCCGCGCCGATGCCGGGAAAATGTTTCAGACAGCCAATGCAGCCGGTGGCCTGCAACCCACGCATGTAGACAGTCGTGTAGCCCAGAACTTCGCCGGGCGAGCGGCCAAACGAACGCGAATACAAACCGTTGGAGAGCAGATCGCGCTCCTCCGTCATGATTGACATGACCGGCGCGAAATTCATGCTGAAGCCCAGCAAACGCAAGATCTCGCCGGTGATTCGCCCGAGTGACCGCGCGCCCGCTAAATCGCCATGTTGGCGAATCACGCGCGCCGACGGCATGGGCGTGGCCATCTTTCGCAGGCGATCAACCAGGCCGCCTTCCTGATCGATGCCAAAAAGCGGTGTCACCGCTGACATTTCGCGAATGCCGTCTAAAAGGCCGCGCAACTGTTCCGGCGTTTCCACATTGCGACCGAAAATGATCACGCCACCTGGCTTGATCTCTTCGATGAGCGCGCGCGCTTCGGCGTCAAGCTCAGGGCCGGGAAGTCCGATATAAAAGAATTGTCCGATCTGTTGTTCGAGCGGAAGGGTGTGCAGCGGGTCTTGAACCATTTTGATGCGTGGCCGGCAGTCTTCTTTCGTTGCGATTGAACTAACGGCTAAGAGTACGATACCGCGGCATGGGTTTCAAACAGAGAAGGGAGGAGTGGGAAGATTTTCCATATGTCATTTGTCATACGCGAATTCAATTTAGAAGTGCAACCAATGGATGTTGAAATTGATGCATTGACTCAGCTTGCGAAACCCAGCCGGTTGCCGTTGTGGTTTCCTCGCGCCGGCAGGCGCGGAAGGATGGTAGCCAGTGGCAAGCGCGCAGCGCGCAGCGCGCGGCCACTGGATCCGTATCCCAATTGGATTGCGCCCCGCACGGGCGCCGGGAGGTAACGGCACTCCTGATATTCCGCGCGCCCTTGCCGGGCGCCCTTTTCGTTTTCGGATGTCCCAGTGGCCGCGCGCTGCGCGCTTGCCACTGGCTA
>Ga0163162_10000048_pt1 | contig 122882 bp, 120 predicted proteins | sample S55metaG_FD_115310 | JGI IMG/M metagenome (GOLD analysis project Ga0163162, IMG submission 115310) | Switchgrass rhizosphere microbial communities from Kellogg Biological Station, Michigan, USA - S5-5 metaG | ecosystem: Host-associated > Plants > Roots > Rhizosphere > Soil | place: USA...
AGTTGCAGGAACAGACCGTGAGGATCTTCGCCGTCCATGATGCATTCGATTACATGCTGCAAGTGAATCCCTTGCGGAATGATATCGTTACGCGTCAGACGTTCGTACATTGCAGGCGCCACCAACTTATAGAAGCCGATGATGTACGCAAAGTTCTTCATGGTTACAGCCATGTTGTTCTGAGACGTCACCGCACGTTTGACTTCTTCCCGATCAATCGGACCGAAGGCTGGCAAGCCGTAAGACTTACGAACACGTTTGATGATATCCCGGCCAGCAGCACCGATTACCTGAGTATGTTGACGACCGTTGTTCAGACGGTTTACCGTGGAGTTCGAGAAGATCACCACGTCGGCACGAATACCGTTCTCGTCTGTAGGCATGTCTTCGTCTGGAGCAACCGCCGAAGTAACGCCTTTACCACCAGATTGGTCAGTAACCTTAGGACCTTCGCCAACCGACGTCTTGTACTGGTAGATGATTTCCACACGGAACTCATCCAAGATCTCGCCGCGATACTTCGTGCGAACACGCAGTTGGTCGGCTTTGCTCTTCGGCCAGATACCTTCTTCCAGCAGACGCTCACCGCTACGTGCGATTGCTTCGTACAGGAGAATGCGCAGACGTGGAGACATTGCAACGTCATCAGCCAGGAAGTTACCTTTCCGGCAGAGGCACGTCTTAACGATCTTGGTGTAGAACTCTTGGTCGGCCTCGTAGTACTTCAGGAACTGTTTGGTCATTTCCTTTGGTAGTTTCGGGGAAGACAGCCTATCGTTATGAAGGACTCGGATGTCTACGACTTGAGCGTTCGGTACGCCGTACAGCGGTGTGTCCAACCCATACTGCGGTTTAAGCAGCTTGGTACGAGTCATGTAGACTGGATCGTACTTCGGATCGAAAGGCCGTGAGGCGCAGATCAGGCCGTTTGACTGGATGAAATCACCGATGTCTGGAATAGGTTTGTACTCTTCCAGGTTACCGTTCCAGTTGATTGGGTAATGACTACCGCCGAAGCGAGCAATCCGACTTTCAAAGCCTGTCGAGCGAATACGCTTGGCATAACTCTGACTGATCTTTACACCGTCTTCAGTACCTGCCGGATCAGAGATCATGCAGACGTTGGTTTCCAGACCGTACATGTAGTCGCCGTCATCCGTAACAGCCGGAGAACGAGCAATAACTGTACCTGCCTTGAAGCGCTTACCTTTAACGATGGCGTCATAGACGTCCTGATCGTATTCGAACTCGAATCCGTAATGCTGATGCATTACGTGAAACTTGCTCAACTCGACCACGTCCAGCTCTTTCGTTTCCCAATCCTCGTAGATCACCAGATCGAACGGGTTGATCTGGAACTTATCGCCGAAGTTACGGGATGTAAATCGTGGGATGATTGCCAACACCACAGCTTCGCGAGGAAACTGATGGTTAAATGTAGCTTTGGCAATCTCGCGTTCCAACCCAGTCTGCTGGCGTTTACGGGTACGTCCATCCACAATCAATACTTGGGACAGGTTACCGGTGAACATTGCTTGACGGGCACCAGAGACACATTTGAACTGAGAGTTTAAACCACTGATCGGAACCATCTCCGGTGGAATGGTGTAGCGCTCTTGAGGTAAATGATCGGTTGGATCAAATGGATTCATTCAATCGGTCTCCTTATTACTTTGGGCTGAGATTCTATTTCGGTAATGTATAACTCAAGACTTTTATAGGTAAACACATGACTGGCATTTCCAAGTGGATCGTAGCGTCTCCCTCAAGCTTCACACTCACTCAAGAATATAAGACGTACGTGGACTCTCTGATCATTTACTTCAGGGATTCTGAAACCACTCGTCAAGTGATGGTGTCTCCTGAGACTGGATATCTCTACAGGTTTGACCTAACACAGTTCCTTTTAGCGAACGGCGTACCACTTGAGGATCATTATCTGGTGATGCGAGTTAACGGGTTTTCCTCTATTCACCAGATTGATGAAACGATCAACCATGTGCTTGTGCCTGACATGGCCTTGGTTGCGCGGTTTAAACAAATCTACAGAACTAGCCTGAATGTCAGCTAGGGGACAAAAAGAAAAGTAGAATAGGCGGGGAAGTCCCCGCCTCTCTATGCCGCTAATTACCAGCCACGACCACCGCGTCCACCACCACGACGATCATCGTCGCGATCGCGACCTGAGCGCCAGCTTGGGCTTTCACGACGGCTATCACGTTCATCACGATCGCGATCACGGCCTTTACCACCCATCAGGTCACGGAAGCTTCCATGATTTGAACGGCTGTCCGAGCGATCATCATCACGATCACGGCTCGAACGACTGCTGTTGACAGTGTCGCGGAAACTTGAACCAGCAGCCGGACGCTTCTCTTCATCGCTACCGATGGTGAGTTTGGCTTTAGGTTCATTCCACGGCAGATCATCATCGGCACCAACATCAGTCGCACTTGCTTCGAACGCAGAACGTTCTTCTTCGATTTCCTTACCGGTGTTACCCGGCAGAGCAGGAACTGCTCGGCTGCAAACCTTGGCGAAGTCGTCGAAGTTATCGAGTTCATCGCTCCAGTCCAGATTGAACTTCAGCTCTTCGAACGATGGGCACTTGGGCGCATGTACAGTGAGGATGTCGTTCAACCGAGTTGCCAGCGTGTGGAAGGACAGCAACAGGCTATGGAAGTACGGCGAGTTGCCGTTCTTACTGCCAGAGGTGTACATCTTGCGAGCTGGCTCGTCGCCCAGGATGTATTCGAGAACCGATACAATCAGCGCTTTGTCCTTGGTCTTCCGTGGCATCTTCACGCCAAAGAAGGTTTCGGTTTCTTCGCTATCGGCTTCATCCATGATCGGGAAGGTTACAACCGATTGACGCAGACTGCCGTCGTCGGTCTTGGCTTTCAGGATAATGGTAATCAGGTGCTTCTCAGGAACCTGACTGACAGCATCGAACACCTTGCGCATTGTATCGACAGTCTTTTCATCGACTTCACCAATACCTGCCAGAGCGGTCAGATACTTGGAAGCCTTGGCAGACATGCCTTTGTGGCGCTTGGAGTCGGATGCCAGTTCCATCAACGACAGGCCGATGTGGCGAACCGTTGCCTTGATGCGCTCACCGACGTAGTTCTTGAAGGCATTCAGTACAGGACTTGGGCCTTCGGTGATCTGTTCAGCAAGGGGATGGAACCCAGTACGTTCTTCACCCAGACCTTCTTTCAAGATCCGCTGTACAGTAATGCACAGGCGAGTCTTGTTCAGGGTCACTGGAGATGGCTTGCCATCCTTCATGAAGGACAGATGGCCGTCATCCGGCTCTTCTTCGAAAACCCCTACGTCAAGTAGGACCTTTCGGTTGAAGTCATTCATTCGATCGAGCTTACTTCCACTCATCACTAATTCCCGTGGTCATTAATAGGGGTTTGTGAAAAGGGCTTTACCAGCCCTTACCACCTTTACGGTCGCCAGATGCTGCTGCTGGAGCGGCTCTGTAATCGTTATCCCGAGGACGCGACTCTTTACTGCTTGGAGCCAGATTGATGCGACTTTCACTGCCGGTGTGCAGGCCGTCTTCACGAGCCCCAACGCCTGCGCGCGACATCCGCATGTTCGACAGACCGGAGGCCAGATCGATAACGCCTTTCGACATCCGATCAAGCGACTTGAAGTCTTTATCCTGAGTAGGCGCCAGAAGGCTGGATGCATACGCTGGGAAGTTGAACGATGCTTCTTCACCGCCGTCCATCCGGATACGGATCTTGATGAACTGGTCGATGTTCGCGTCGATGTACGCTTCGAACTCAAACGCACCACCGCAACCAACTTCTTCCATCAGAACGTGTTCGATCTGACTTTCGAAGTACGGCCAGTTCGCCTTAACCGACATGCCTGGAGCAAACGGAGTTGGCTCAGAGCAAACCACTTTGTACTCGCCGAAGCGGGCACGACTGTTCAGCACCAGACCAGACACCGACGAATACATCGAGTTGATCAGAATGCCCGGCAGGGAGTTTGCGATGATGGTCGCTGCAATCGCCTCGTTGGTATCTTCACCCCAAGCGGAGTTGTTGATGAAACCACCGCGCTTACGCTTGTCCAACGGAACGAACATCAACTGACGATCTTCATCGAAGTCGGCGTTCATGTCCATCAGTTCGCCGAAAGTAATGCAACCTTCACGGAGAATGTTGGTATCGCGCTTGATGCGTTCCAGATACGGATCGAGTTCCAGAGAGTTCTCTGCCAACCGATCAGAAGTTGCCTGGATGGTGTCTTCATCATTACCGTCACCGACGTACGCGTCGTTAGGCGAATTACTCGCCTGCATCCACGCATTCAGGTTACGGGCCGCGTAAGCGGTCTGGCTATTGTTGACAACGTTCGATGCACGGATAGCCGAGCTGAACGAACCAACGGTGTTGTTGACATTGCTGTCGTTATCACGCATGAACGAACCGAATGCCGCATCTGCACCACCGCGCTTGAACAAGTCGGTAGGACGCAGAGTAACTGGACGATCGCCGCCACGGGTAGTGCCACGATCAGAACCGGTCAGGCTGGAGCGAAGCAGGATCTGGTCATGCGCTTGAATCTTCGGCACCCAGATATTGCTATCGCGGTGACGGGATTCCTGCATGTGAACCCGCGTTATGTTATTGAAGTACATTTTCATGCCAGCATCGAACTTCGCGTTATCACCACGACGGGCGTGATCGCTTTTGTCGGTATAACCCACGATGTATTCGTAGGTGCTGGCGTTGTCACGGTTCATCACCTTAACAACCATCCCGAACATGATCCGGGTTTCATCCCAGCCGTTGGCGATGTGAGACTTGTGTTGCCGGCGGTTCGATGGACCGAGAAGTGGTGCTACAACCTTGGCCAGACGAATGGTGCTCAGGTTCGAGCCGTCATCGGTAGCCTTGGCGAAGAGATCGAGGTCATCTTTCTTCAGGGTGGTTTCGTAAGGGCGAATGACTGGAGTGTCGCTGCCTTCAGTTTCCACGAAGATAAGTTTAACGAGTTCCATGAGTTACTCCTGTGCTTAATACTCTAGGGGATTGAACTTTTCAGTCCATTACCGGGATAGGGATGTGGCGTACGTAACCGTCCAGCTTGATAAACAACTCAGCCAGCTCATCACGGAAGTCACTGGAAACTTGCAGACGCCGGGTAACGTCTGACCGCTCGTACTTCGCTGCCAATTGGCGCGGGCACTGAGGTTCCCACTCGTTCTTGAAGAATACATTTGCCGCGTCTTCCACCCCACGTACCCCAACGTTTGGTGATTGACCACTATCCTTCTTGCTCTCCGGCATTGTGTAAGGATAGATGTATTCCAGTTGTTTCATGTTCTCGTCGCTGATCTTGGTTCTAGGAACCGGGGTCATCATCTCGTCGTCTGCCATCTGGACGGGAGCTGCTGTTTGCAGGATTGCCAATTGATGGAAACCCCACTTCCACAGGACGGTCTGGGAAATACCCATTGCCGTGAACAGAGTGTTACGGTCGAACATCTCGATCGCACAACCTGCTACCACTGTAGACATAACCCAGATGCAGAGAGCTACTTGAGCATCGTTCGGATCAAACCGTGCCAACTTCTGCGCGCGGGCTACACACATCTCGGTTTGTTCGTCAGTGATCTCTTGATCGATTGCTCGAGCTGCCTCGAGGTAATCGGTGATGTACAGCTGGAAGATGCAGAGGTCGCCAGTACTGATCTGCTCCTTCATTTTGTAATAGCACCAGACCGAACTGTTGTCGTCTGTTGCTGCTTCCACATCGATCTTCGAACGGATGTTACCGCCGAATGCCGCTGGAAGTCTGTTGTTGTTACCGCAGACGTAGTTGAAGACCACCTTCATCAAGTGATCCTTATCCGTCTCTGCGGACAACGGGGCGATCGAAACCTTACGGATCAATGCCAGTGCCATCAGGAAGACAGGGATCTCCTCGGATGACAGGAACTCGAAGATGATAGCCATCTCGTGTTCCATCTCGGTAGTGTTTGCCCGAACGTAAGTTTACAGACGATCGAATGCAGGACACTCTTTGAGTAGGCAGGTTTCCAGAAGTTTGTACGCAACGTACTCCTTCTTCTTCGGACCTTCTTCCTTTATAGCGATTGGAAGGAAGGCGCCCCAAACAGGAATCATGCACCGTAGGCCCAATGCAACTGCTGCCAGATCGATGTATTCCCGTTTCAGATAAGTACGCTCCATGTAGATCGGAGTGATCTTATCCGCTGTAACGTAAGTGTCGGCCAGTTCTGCGGGGAACTTGATGTTCTTATTACTGGTCAGGTAATCACGCAGATCTTCGAACTTCACGATGTCGAAGATACCTTTGACGATATCTTGCAGCAACTCCATGAATTCACTGGCTTTTACATCTGTACCGTACGAGTCCAGCACCGTGTCAAGGCGGGCGTAGCAATCGTACAGCTTTTGTTGATCCCCCTTACTGTAACGGCTGATGAGATCATTGATCTCGCTGAACAGCTCGACGCGCATCCCGAACTCGTCATCGTTCTTTACTGCACCCGGTTTAGCGTTAGCATAACCTGCGGCATTAATGATGATATCGTTTTCACCAGGGTGGGACACAGCGACAGCTGAGAAACTTCGTTTGGTAAATCCAGTGATGCTGAATTCCATCAATACACTCCGCTTGGTCACTATATGGTGCTTGCTCTATAGTGTAATGTATGCCTGTGTATTTTTACGTTAAGGCGGCATAAAGCCCGTGATACAAGGCTGTTAGACCCTGTATCACAAACGCTAAATGCTCTCAGACCCTAGAAAGGGATATCGTCGTCGAAGCCGTTACCGTCGCCCAGAGGCGCTGATGGCTGCTGTTGCTGTTGCTGCGGAGGACGCTGCTGGTAGTTGTTACCACCGCCATTGCCGCCGTTGTTATTGCGCTGCTGGTAACCGCCACCGCCACCCTGGGCTTTCTGCATGTTTTCCAGACGACGCTTCTTCTGGTACTCAGGCTCTTCCCACTTGTTGGTGAAGCGCTCGTAGTACACTTCCAGCCAGGCTTCAGCAGTTGCAATCGCTGCTTCACGGCTAGAGATCTTCACATCAACCGGCTGACCATTTTGCATGATCATGTGGTATTCGTCAGATTTGAACTCGTGAACCATGTCTGGCTTGCCTTTGGCAGTGATGCCGAAGGTTACAACACCGTCTTCACGTTTGGCCACTTGGAAGCGAGAGATGATCATCTTCTCTTTGGCACGAACGCTCTTACGCTGATCCGCATCCCACATGAATGGGAAGCCCCAGTTGTCGACTTCGAACGACACTTCGCCGTTGTAGTTCGCAACACGGATGATCAGGTTCATCAGGGTACGGAAAGGGATCGGCGCCATCGGCGTATCGATCTTGACCGGGAAGCCTTCAGACTTGCCAGCTTTCGGTTCGGTCTTGTAACCGAAGTCGACCTCGATGATCGGGTTGTTGTTGTTCGAATCCAGCTTCACCCGGATCATGGTCTGACGGGCGCCTTCCTTCTGAGGAGCGCCGTACAGACGGAGTTTACCGTCGTCGATGGCTTCCGGTTCGCGGCGTTTCTTTTCGGGTTGTTGCGACATGTAAATCACCTGAGTGAGGATGAATGTGGTTTCTGGACATTCCATTGTCCCTATTCATAACTATTTACGCACTATAGAGATCCTTGATCAACATCTCCAACGCTGGATCTTTCCGGGAGGCGGCAGAGTCGATGATCAAAGCCTTAGTGGTAGCCGGAGTCCATTTGTAGGTCTCGGCTAGCTCCAGAACACGTTTGCGGATCTTGATAGGCATCGGGCTGAATAGAATCCCATCACCAAACATCTGCAAGGTCATCTTGTCAAAAGGCAGGTTCGGATTCTCCTTTCCGCCAAGTAACTTCGTGTTCCACATAAGAGGTGTCTTTATAGCCCCTGTGTGCGATTCTAAGAGCGCTAACGAGGTAAACCGATACCTTTGTAGCAGGTCGATCGGATAATGCGTCAGAAGCACTGTCTTGTAATTGAAGTCAGGGAAGTCAGTTGTGTACTGTTCGATAGGAGAACCGCTCCCAAATTGAGTCAGGAGATTCTTGATTACCAGATTCTTCTGAGCCCAGTACATGTGTTGCGCTGTTGTGGTCGGAGCTTTCAACAGAGCTTGCTTGTACTTGCGCGGAACATCACCATACGTGCAGTGATAGAACTTTACTTCACACCGACCATCTGACGTCTCTGAGATGATCTCCTCAATAACGCGCATCTCGTTACTGACGGCTTCAGCCATCGTGTACTCTTCGAGTAAAGTGCGCGCCTCCTTATCTACAGAGCCCAGCAGGTTACGAATCAACGTGCGGATGTTGATCAGCAGCAGGTCCCGCTTGAAGATCTCAGGCGAGTCCGTAGGAGCCTCAGGAAGGATACCGACCAGAGACTCAATTGCCAGACTTGTAGCAATGGAGATTGGAAACTGACCCATGGCTCTTTCGGACAGCTTCTCTCGTGAAATATTCTCAACGGTCATGTATCTATTCCTGTTAGCCTTTCTCCAGCACCTTCACGATCTCCTTCATGATGTCATCAGGCGTACCCTCTAGACGTGGAAGTAGTAGCTGCATGAGCGTGTCTGGCCTGATTGATGTCAGGGTCACGGTCTCAACTATCAATCCAGTGTCTTCTGTGTCAAGGTCACCAGCGCCATCCACTACTTTGGTAGAGATGTTAAACTGCGGGAATTCTACGGTTATTCGGGTTAAGGCTGTGTAAGCCTCATCGTTTCGGCTGAGCTTCAAACGGAAGTAACTACCGTCTGGACTGCCGTTATATTTCTTGAGGGTAGCAATCACTTGATTCAGTGTCTTACCTACTACCTCGATAGTCGTGAAGATGGTTGCTTCTTCATTGACCACAAAGAACTCATCGTAGACGCCTTCCGTTGGGGAGAAGCAGAACTGTAGATGTCCTTTGTCATCCTCTTCATTAAACCTAAGTCTTTCAGTAGAGGACGGCACACGAATCTTACCGCTGGTCGTGTGGTGGTGGTTGTGACCAATGATGATCAAATGAACTACGATTGATTCGTACCGTTCCTCAAGGTGACTCGAGATACTACGTACAGGCTCCTGATAGGTGAACATGCCGTGCATGACGGCAAAGTCTACCTTGTCTATGCCTTGCTCCCGCATCAAGTCCTGAACCATCTTCCAGGTCTTGTTAGCGTCGTGGTTCACTTCATCCTGAATATACAGGACAGTCGGACCACCGGGGATGAGTTCATCAATGACGATGTTCTCGTAGTACTTGATGTCGGCGTTAGCCTCAATCATTTCGTTGTACTGAATCATCCAGCGGGACTGTCTGTTATCGTGGCTAGGCGTACCCTCAAGGATTCGGATAGCGACGCTGTGCTTTGCAGCCAGTTTCAGGAAGCGTTCCATCCACCGTGTAATCACGAACGCGTCATCGCTGTCATAAGCGAGACGTTTGTCAAACAGATCACCGGAGATAATGATCACATCCAGAGCTTTCATCCGCTCTTCATGGAAGGTCTTCTCCAGTACATCTACAATCTTTCCAGACTTAACCCGGTTATGTCCGAGGTGTACATCGCTGATAATAGCGATCAGCAGGTCACCCGCTTGTCTGACAGCGTAGGTGAGGCGGCTAAGCCCCACCTTGATGACGGTGCCTTTAGTCGATGATAAAGTCGTCGTCGGATCTTGCATTATTACCGCTCTCTGCAATGGCGTTAGTACCGGGCTTTTTAGCAGCCCTCAAGGCCGCTGCAATAACGGGAGCGAGTTTCTCACCAACGAGTTCCTCAAGAGGTAGCTCGTAGCGATCGTAGATGTGGCACAACATCACCAGACACCGGGTCTTGGATGCGTCTTCTGCACGCGGAGCCAAGATGTCTACCAGATCGTTCTCGATCGTGAAGACTTGACGCATGTCGTTGTTATCAACGTGCATCCCCTGAATCTGAACCAACTTGTGGATAGTTGGGATGTTGACACCAGGTTCATGACGCGCCACTCGAGTGGGTACGTCTACAAACAATGGGGGCACATCGTACAGTTTCACGCCTTCCTGATCGACAACTTCGATCTCATTGTTGAGACCATCGGCTACATTCAAGTAGTGACCGATTTCAACTTCTTCCCGACGAATCCACTTACGTAGAACCGGCAGAAGGATGTTGACGAAGTATTGCTCAGGGACCTTACGCTTACGCTCAGCCGTGGAGTCATTGATCTCCGTAGCTGCTTTAGCCATCCGTTCAAGACCTTCCTGAACATAAGCCCGGTAAGCTTCAGAGCCTTTATCCTCAAGATCCTCACGGGGCTTGTTGCGGATTACAGGCTTTCTTTCACGAGGACCAGTGCGGGACATAAAAAACTCCTAGAGACGAGGGAGCCGAAGCTCCCTGTCAGGCCGGCAATTAAACCGGATCGGCGTCGTTCTGAGCCTGGTTCAGCAGGGCTTCAGCAGCGGCGTCCAGTTGTGCGTCAACAGCGAGGTTGCTGGTGATGTACCAGACATCGCCAGGCACGGTGGATTGCGACAGAACCAGCTTGGCAACCTTTTGCAGAGCTTCGTACGGCATGCCGGAGTCGATCCACTCTTCGCTGCCAGCGGCGCGGGTGGTGATGTCGACGCTCAGAGGCTCGTCGCCAGCTTCGGTGTTGGCGCTGACCACGGCACGCAGGCAACCGGCGTACGGAGTGCGGGTCAGGACCGGACGCATGGCCAGTTGGGCTTTGTACTGCGCTTCGTTGTTCAGGGCCTTCAGGGCGCCGGACAGGACAACGCGAGCGAAGTGGGTAGCGTTTTCCGGGATGTTCAGCAGGTCTGTGACGCTGGCCGCTACGAACGCTTTCAGTTGTTCAGGGGTTTCTGGCATGTAGATCGGGGCAGGTGCGGCTACAGCAGCGGTGCCAACGGTTTCGTTTTCTTTACTGATTTCAGCAGACATGGGTCTTCCTTAGGAGGAGTACAGTGTTGTACCACTGTTGGTGTTGAGGATTGTTTTCAGCATGGAATCTTTGGCGGTGAGAGCGTATCCGATGCTTCGTGAATCTACATCGATGCTGTCTCCGTCGCTTACTATTCCCTCGATTAGTAAAGAAATACCTGGACCCACCGTTGTGGTGTCCAAAGTAACTTCCAGAGTAACGCTGCTGAAACCTTCTGAGAGGAAGCTGTAGAGATCTGACTTCAACTTCTCGGCAATGGCGAAGGGATCGTTGCCGTATTGCTGTATGACCTTTGTAAGCGAGTGTACGTTGTCTTTGAAGTAGGTTGTCTGGCTGTATTTCGAAAAGAAGTAACAGCACATCATGTAATCGATCTTGAGATCAATATCTTCGACACAACCAGCCTTACCTAGAGTTGCTACTTTAATGGCCATAGCGGATCTGCCTAATAGAATCGGACATCCTATTTGGACAAAAAAAAGAAGTAGGTAGCAGGGAGCCGAAGCTCCCTGTGGTTTATGCTGCTTACGGCTCGACGGTAATGGTCGTCTTGCCAGACTTGAATGTAACCAGATATCCAGTATCAGCTAACGAGATATTCAGTACGGCGTCATCTGGAGCTTCCATCGTAGCTACAACGAGGACATCTCCTTGTTCATGGGTTAGAGCGTTATCCTCTTCCATGCTAAGAATAGCTAAAGCGATTTCACAGCGGGTCGTGTACTCCCCTACGTGTTTCGACATGTTCAGCTCCTGACTCTTTAAATGGTTGTTTCGAAGGTCTCCCACGTCTCGCTCCGGGTACGAAGAATGCTGCACCGAAGCATCGATTACGCCATACTCCTTCGATATGCGGTTTATAGTTGAGTTCCTGACACACTCCTTCCATGAAGTAAATAGCCGCTGGTCTATCGTCATCCTCTACCTGACCTGCAACTATCAATCCAATCCTTTCGGCTACCCGATGTCCATCGAGTAACGCAAACTCTTCTGCGCCGAATTCATGGGTATCGAACTTAAAGGTGACGTAGTAAACGATGAGTTCTTTACCGTACCCGCGTAAGACACTTACGTATCCGTGGGCATCTTCCCAAGTAATCGGTGCGTCGGTTGTACTGAGAGCAATGCCGAGCTCTGGAAGGATATCCTGACGCGTATCGAAGTTTGAACCTTCGAGAAGTATCTCCGTGAATGCACTGGTCTTATCACGGGCCGTATGGAGTATCCCTTTAACTAGAAACATGTATCGTTACTCCTGACAAAAATAAAGGGCATAAAGCCCGGCTTTCACCGGGCTCTACGTTTTACAGTGTGTTACCAATCGGGCTGAGTGGATCTTGCTTGCCTTCGTCGATGAAGCCACGCTGAGCTGCCCATGTCCCATGACGGGTCATGTCTTTCTCATTGAACGTAAATGGTTCATCACCATGTTCGTCTTGTACCAGAAGATAGGTCACGAAGTGATCTTCATCTGGAATGTCTTGACTAACGTACGCACCGTTCATGATTTCACGGTACGGCGTATGGTCTCGACCAATCATGCCTGGTTCTTCGTCTTCGTAAAGCTCGCCATAGCCTTCCAAGCGTCCTTGTTGCCAGAGACGTCGGGTTCTTGGTTCGGCCATTGCTGCTCGACGCATCTTCGGCTTGGCATTACGCAACCCTTCACGAGTTGCCAGAAGAACGATTCTATCCTCGTCCCACCGTTTACCAAACCTGTCACGTAGGCCACTCACGCGATCCCGCAGACGACCGAGATCGAAGTTAGCCAGCCTGTCGCTAGCCGCCTTTAAGAAGCTGGATGCATATCCGCCAGCAGACGACATTGCGCTGTCCATGCGATCTCGCAGGAAGCTCAGGTCATCCCTGTCCATGATACCGTGAGTGGCAGCATGGATTACGTCATCATCAGCACTTACGATGTAAGCCATGTCAATCTCCCATGGGTACTGATAGGTCGTTTCCTTCCTCAATACGTGCGTTGATTGTAGAGATAACCGGCGCAGGTATGTTTGCGTGGTTACTCACTCCGAAGACCTTCTTGAGGTCCATGAACCCAGTACTTGGTTTCAGGCGCTCGAAAGCCCTTGCTGTCACGTTATCCAGTGCCAATTGTCCAGACATGTAGTCACCATCGAAGTCGGCGTTAGGCGCTACCAGCGTCAACACAGAGATGGATGTACTCAATTGGGTAGGATCGCGTTTGATCGTATCGATGTAGAAGCCTTGCGTAGAACCACGCTTAAGCGATGGGAACCGCGTAAAGCCTGCCATCATCCCTCGACCGCCTGGAGATTCGGCGATCAACTCGTCGAAGATCTTCTCAATGCGGTGGTGCGTCCGAAGAACGTTATCGTAGACCAGCGTCAAGATTTCGTTAGGAGTATACTTCTCCTTCCGTAGCTTGTTCGCGATGTGGAGCTTAAACGTCAGAACAGCTGAACCCCATGGAATCTCGAGAGACTCGTGATCGTGAGGTTTGTGGTTCGAGGTGATTACCGTACGGAACGTAAAGTGCGGCGATACACCGTAAACCAGTTTTCGCAATACTCCTTTCTTGTCAAAGATTTTGAGGTGCTCGTTACCAGAGTAATAGGTGCAGAGCTTATTGCTTGACCGTGCGATCCGGGATTCAAGATCGTACAGCGAAATGCGCTTGGCTGATGCTACCTTGCCAAGACAGATGAGCGCATCCAGTGCGGGCGCCATCTTTGGATCGACATACGTACGGTCGCACACATCTTCGACGATGAAACCAATCTTGGATGGGAACGGCATGTAGCGACAGAAGATCAGGTGTTTGTGGATATCAATGAAACGCATCGTGCTAGCAGCTTTGGCCGCTGTTACGAAGTGCCTGATTGCGCACAACTTGGACATGATCTCATCGAAGTTCTTATGGAAGTAGACCAACCCACGAGTAGGTACGATCGCTTCAATAAGACGCTCTTCTTTGCTGTTAAGCTTAGGAGGGCGATACTTTGGATCAAGGATGTAGTCGAAGACGCTGAATGAGGACTTGGTGAATCGGGCCTTGAGCAACCGGTAGATTGTCAAGTTGATGAACCCAGGAACTTCGTCAGGTGCCCTTACCCAGACGATAGGTTCGATCGTTTGCTCTGTGATCGGTAGTACTTCATAACCGCAGTGAATACAGTTGTCATGAATACGGCTACCGCCAGAAGTCTTACGACATGGACACGCCGGCACGTTGGAGAACACGTCACCATCGTACTTGGTGTAGACCAGATCGTTGAACCGCTGTTTACCTTCATCTGTTTCGAGATCCAGATCGTTTGCCAACATCGGCTTAATGCTCAAGTTCTTGAACATCAGGTCGAAGTCTTCAATGATCGGATAGATACCCTTACGCCCCGGATAACGCTGACGTGGCTCGTAGATATCGTAATTAATCAAATCCATGGCGCTTCTCGCAGATAAAGAAAAAAGAAACAGGAGGAGGGTTGCCCCTCCTCCCGTGTCAGTTTACCGCATCTGCCGACTTAGTAGTCGATGGTGTCGAACAGACCACCACGGCCACGATCAGCGGTGGTGCGGTCGGAACCACGACGACGGCTGATGCCGATGTCGGAAGTTGCCAGCTGCGACCAGTTGCTGCCACCAACGTGACGACGAGTGTTCAGACCGCCTTCGGCAGTCATGTAGCTCGACATGTCAGCTGCGTCCAGGGAGCGCGACAGCGCCTCGAGGAAGTCAGGCTCGAAGCCCAGCAGCGGAGCGGTGGTGGTAACGCGGATGCCCGGAACAACCTTCTGGAGGTAGGCCAGACGTTCTGCCAGGCAGAAGTCCACGGTGTTGCGATCGTTTTCGTAGGTGTACTGGAAGTCAGTAACCAGGTCGATGTTCATCTCGCCAACTTCGGTGAGGAGAGACTGGACGTTCCATTCACGCAGGTCACGCACGTTGCCTTGGGTATCAACCCAAGTACCGATCAGCTGACGAGTACCCATCGAACGCACTGGAGCTACGTCGGTGGAACCAGCCAGGTCCTTGTAGGCGCGGCTGAAGCGGTTGCCCGACAGAACGTCGGCAGCTTCGAACAGCGTCTTGGTGTGACGACGAGCAACGTCGGTATCGCGAGTGGTCGCGATGCTTTCGAAGATCGAGAGAACCGAGGACTTCTCGCCCGAGCTTGGGATCATCATGACGATGGCCAGTTTCGGGAAGACCGTGAACGCGAGGTAATCGCTCAGATCGTTGTCGTCCATGTTCGTAGACACGTCGTCGAAGATCTTGGCGAAGTCGCGGTTCGGGTTCAGCAAGTGCAGGCAGTTGATGTTGCTGGTAGGCTTCATCACGCCGGTGCCGTCTGGGTTGCTGATTGCAGTGCGAGGACGCAGCTGGGAAGCCCAGCGGTAGTCGTTCGATTGCAGGTTGGCCTGAGCCAACAGCAGCAGTGCCAGTTCCAGGGAGAACGGGAAGTTCGGCGCTGGAGCGATCGAGGTGATGTTCAGTACAGCCTGGATGAACGGCAGACCGTCTTCTTGCGACTTGCGGCGACGCGAGAAGGATGGACCGCTGGACTGTTCACGATCATCGGCCAGGAAGAGGTCGATACCGGCACGGATTTCGCCCATTGGGGTACGGTCGTACTGGTTGTCGTCTTCGTTGCTGGCTTCGCTGTAGAACAGGTTACCGGTGCAGTCGGAACGGATCGGCTGACCCGAGCTGTCTTCGCCTGGCTGACCACTGTAGTTCCAGGTGGTTTCCAGACGGCCGGTACGACCGATCATTTTCGGGCTGATGCGGAAGGCGCTGTTGCGGGAACCACCGGCCTTGTCGACTAGGTTTTCGCGGTAGCCGCACAGTGCGTCGAGGGCGTTGTCGAAGATACGATCGACGACGGCGCTGTTTTCTTCTTTGTTCAGCTTCGCTACAACCGACGACAGCAGAACTTGCGAACCGATCACCACAACCTTGGCATCTTTGTTCAGGCCAGCGACCTGATCTTCGATGGCGCGTTTGTACGGCTTGGTAGCCAGTTGGTCTTCAGGCAGAACGATCGCATCGTAAGTGGTGCCACGATCGACCTGACTGCGAGTACCGTGGCCGCCGGCCGGTTCGATGGTCAGAACGTAAACCAGAGTTGCCTTGCCAGCGCCGATGACGATTGGCAGAGTTACCAGCAGCGAGTTCAGCGAGGACTTGGCCAGGGAGCCGTCCAGCGGAATCACTTTGAAGCGGTCGCGCTTGATTGCATCAGGCAGGTTCGGTTTGTCGAACGCCTTGTTCTTCTCGAACGCAGCCATGAGTGCGGACAGAGCAGCATCGCTCAGGCCACCGCTGGATGGACGGACGTTCAGGGTACGGCCGATGTCCGCAATCGTGAACGCACGTTCTTCGCCTTCTTCACGGTCATCGCGATCGCGGCGGGTGTTGCGTTCTTCACGACGTGGCTCTTCGCGACGTTCTTCACGGCGCTCAGATGCTGGAGCTTCGGCGCGTGGGGTTGGTGCGTCATCTTTCATTTCGAAGCCGTCGTTACCGTTTTCTTTGCTCACTGGTACTACTCCTAAAGATTTTGTGTACACATTTATTGCGATGGTGCCTAACTGGCAGTTACGGTACTATTACCCTTATCGCTATCAGGGATTCCCGGCAATACCCACCGTCGTGAATAGCACGGGCTTGAACCGGTTGCACTAAACCGGCTTTACGCTGCGGGTCTTAAGATTCTGTTGCTGTGTGACTTTTTACTTAGATCACTTCGACTTTCCTTATCTACTGGTTAAACTCAATCAGGTAATGTATACCTGTAAATCTTTTAGATTCGAATTAGCTAATGCTATCGTTTCTGCCAGTTGGTAATGTATCACCTAAAATAAGTTGGTCGCGGTCCAAATAAAATGACTCTAAACAGCGTACTAGGGTAGCAGACGCTGTCGAGACATTCGGGTTACGAATGTCTTCGAGGGATCTACTATATAATAGTGAACATGTGTAACTTTTTACGCAACCATCTATCCGGGACATTAAAATGTATCAGTTACTTAATCGGACAACCCGGTTTGAGAATTCGCCTTTCCAGTTCCCCCGGATGGACTATCTGCGTGGGAGGGTTAGCGAGAACTATAAGAAGTACGTAACCGAACGCGGTAGTTATCCAGGTCGTGTCGACAGCTCTCATCTATTAGCTAAGATCCTCCTGAACCTCAATGTCGAGTTTACAGGGGATCTGGTCAAGTACATGGCTGATTGTGAGATAGCGGCCAGACGGATGTGTTCTGGACTGGGCATTGCGGCCAGCTTCAGCAAAGGGACCCTATTCACAGAAGGCGTCTTTTATCCGGGCTGCCCTGAGATCATCATGTACTCTCGCGATGAGTCGTACACGATCATGGACCTTTGGCGTGGATGGCAGGACCTTGAGCCGGTCACTGTAGTCAATCACCCAATCAGCGATATGACAATGGTCGAACTCGGTGTGATGAACTCCATCGACACCGAGAAGCCAGACTTAGCGGTCATCAACATCGACATCCCTCTATTGGCTGCTCAATGGAAGATGTGGCAGGCAGCTAATCCGGGTAAGTTGATTGAAGCCTTCCTGACTCAGGTTGTTCTACTCAACATGATTAAGAGTCACCTTAACGTGGCTCTGTTCAATAAGCTGATGGTTCATTTGGGTATTCGCGAAAGCTGCGATGTCAAGACCAATCTACCATTCGGTCAAACATCGGTGAATGACCCAGCTCAAGCTATTGTTGTTGATGTCTACAGTAAGGTCTCGGCTAAGGCCATGACTGGTGGGCAGATGATGGCTTCTATTCCAGCTATCTTCGGCAGCAACTACCTCGACACCGTTTGTCTTCCATCCATGACTCCTACCTATCAGGTAGAGTGGGCACTGATGGCGCAAAAGATGGATGCTGTAGCTGTAATGCTGGCGTTTGCTGAGAAGAGTGGTTACGACCGCATCCTCAAGGAAACAACCATTCTCAGACGCACTCTCATCCAGATCAAGGAAGAGAAGACGTTCGACAATGGTCTTACTGGGGCTGCCTCGGGTTACTTGTCTGAGCGGCTTGTAAGGATGGTTGTGGAAAGACTGCCAGCAGCATAAAACAGAGCGGGGCAGTGCCCCGCTCTGTATGCCGTTTACTCGTCTACCGGTTCAACTTCTTCGGTAGGTTCTTCAGCTACTTCCGGTTCTGGGATAGCTTCAGTAACGCCGGGCACAGGAGCGCCCAATGGAAGACTATCAGTACCGATAAGAATGTTACCGATCATTGCTATCACCCTTGGCCACCAAAGCGGTGGCTATGTCGATTGGATTGGCCAACATATACATCTTGGCACTGATAATGATCTCATCGCGAAGGATGCGATTTACATCCGCATCAGTCAGGGCGACTTCCATAGCTTCGATGGTCATGTAATCCCACCACCCATTTTTCCTGGCCGTTTCGATAAAACTAGGCCATTCAATACGAAGCTTCTCGAGATTGATAACCCGATCAACGGCTATGTCTAGCGGTAAGCCGTGGGTGGCCTTAAGTTCGAATAACTTGGAGCCTGGGTATAACGCCGCCTGCTATGGAACCCAACCCTGACCGCCCTTGGTCATATCGATCTGAGGTTTAGGTCCATCGCCGAGAGTAAACTTATTGAGTAACGTATCAAGTCGTCGGCTCATACACACCTCCAATCAATCTATCGTAAGCTACCTGATTGATCCGCTCCCGGATGTATACGATCGTAGTAGCCAGTTTCATGGGTAACGGTTCATTGAAGTCATAGAACGCGACGCTGCCGCATTCACCATGACCAAACTTACCACGTTTGATTGTGATACCTGTGATAAATGCAGCAGCTTTCTGTCTCATGCAGTGAGTCCCAAGAAGTCGTAGATCAGACGGTAGTTATTCCGATCCACCAGATGAAGACCAGTAGACTCCAAGATCCGGTAGAAGCCTGAGTTGATCTGGTAGGCCAACTTCCGGACGTTTGCAGCTTCCTGTAGTTCGATAGGAAGACCACCGTTCTTGATCACCATGGTTGGTAGATAAAAGGTAGTAATCTCTTTACGGTTCCACTTGACCATCCACGCAGCCATTCGCTTGGCCAACTCCTGATCTTCCATACCTGCCAACCATTCCTGAGTCTTCGTCTTGTTAGACAGCTCAGAAGTGATCTTAACGCATGGATACGGTGGCGCTACAGATTCACCGTACTTAGGAGCGAACACTTCTTGCCACAGTTCGTGGTGAAGCATCTTGTTACTGTCCGGCTTGATCTGAGCAGAACGCAGGTATTTGTATTCCCCACGCTTAATGGACTGGATCGTTTCAATCTCGTGGTCAGCAACGAATCGCAGGAGTTTACCCGCATTCATCTTCCGACCTTCGTTGACGTGAGTAGCGATGTTCTCCATCATCTCCTCAGCCGCTTTCAAGATGTGCTTAGGTGCAGTAGAACCACGCAGCTCTACACCCTTGATCTCCAGTTCGTTCTCTTCGTAAACGTTACCTTCCCGCATGGACATGAAGGAGAAGTAGTGCTTAGCAAGGTTGGTTAGAGCAAACACCGGGAAGGCGTACTCGTTCTTCATTGCCAGACGGAAGAGTTGCGAACGTTCCACGCCCACGTTAGCCGACAGCATTGCCAGACTGTGCGCAATGCACTGGCAAGACATGTAGGTGGCGAGATACCAGATACGGTCCTCTACTTCACCACGCTTCATGCTGCCGGTGTACCACTCAACCCAGTATTCAGTACTGAAGATGGAGGAGTCGGTATCTGCTGCCAGACATACACGGCGCTGAATACCCTTGAGAGCGGCTACAGTCGGCGGAAGATGCTTAGGCGCAAATAGGTTAGTGATCAGGGTTGCGTACTTAGCAGAGGCTTCTTTAAAGCGCTGTGCTGTACGACCGATAACCTGCCAACCTGCCGGGTTGTTCTCTTTAACCAGCTTGTGCGTACTACCTTTCAGGATGTTTGCACACAGGGCGTTGATGTAAGCTATGGCCGTTGTATCGACAGTCATCAGGATGGCGTCAGTATCAACGTCTTCCATGTCTTCGATATTAATGGCGATCATCTCGCCCATCAGGTTCTTAACAACGTCAGGGTTGAACTTAGCCAAGTGGTACATGTCACCCGAGTAGCAGACGGTGGCACGTTCCAGTGGAGTCATCCCTTCTGCCATCTGACGGATCAAAGCCATCTCGTGAGGGATGTCCCAGTACAGACTGGTAGAACGCTCAACCATGGCTACCACGTCATCCGAGGTTGGATACACGAGGTTGTATTCGTCAATCACCAACTGAACCCGACTCATCTGTTCGATAGTCGTAATAGCTGTCAAGTTGGCTTTGGCTATCTCTGGCGTATGGTAATGCTTCGACCCCGCCATGAACCTTTCAACAGTGGCGTTACCGTACCCCGCTGCTGCCCGGCACATGGATGTCAAACTGGAGTGACCGGTTGCCAAGAAGATTGGGTTACCTTCAAAGCCACGCATACCGGATACGGAGTTAATACGGATCTTACGGGCGTTCTGGTCATAGTCCGCAAGAGCAGACTTCATCAGTTCACCGATCTGTTTCAACTCAAACATCGCTTTCTTCGACTTCTTACGAGCCGCGATGTTGTCATCCAGCCATTCAGCTGTAACGGAACGTTCTACTTCTGGACGCTCGTAAACCACCAACGATGGGGAAACGATACGACCAGACTCACGAATCTCTTCGATGTAACCGAGGAAGGTAGTTTCATCCTCAACCCGGTGACCGCGTGCTTTCTTGATCAACTGCTGCATGGCAGGATCTTTGAATGCAAACATGCCGCCCTTAGCTACTTTCTTAAGGACGTACTTCAGCGTGTTCTCGTAAGGGAGTTTGAGCTGAAGTGAAAGATACTTGGCTACTTGTTGGATATAGCCTTTCTTGACATCGATGTCACGTTTGTATTCCTCTACTGGTAAGAGGAACGGGTTATCGTTAGCCATCAATCAAACCTCTGAGGTACTCTACGTATTGTTAGTACGGTTTGTATCTTTCAACAAAAACAAAAAAAAAGACGCTACACTCCTGCCAACCTTTTACGGCTGGCAGGAGTGCGTGATCAGGCTACGGTGAGCTTGAATCGTCCTTCGAACCCAGAGGCCACCAGGATCGAGCGGAATGTTTCCAGCTCGGCGGAGGTTGGGTTCAGGAGCAGGCAGTTGTAGTTGACGTTGTCGAGGACGGTAATGGAACCTTCCTTGATCCACGGCACGCCAACATACAGGATCTTGTTCTCCGGATCGACGAACTTGGCATACGCATACGCCGTGAAGTCGTCTGGAGAATCGGATGGCATGTACGGGTAGTTCTGATGGTGCTCACCAGCCGCTTGGAACCCCACCGCTACAACGGTCCCCACATCGAGCAGGGCCAGCAGCTTGTAGTTCGTGTACCGGATACCAGAGCTCAGCTCGAAACTGAGCGTCTTCCCTTTAAAAGATTCGTTGAGGGGCATTTACACTCTCCAGCCGAGCCAAGTAATAGCCTCGGTCATTAAATATCAAATCTTCGATCGAACCTTCTTCGACCAGTTGTCTCAAATCATCGTCATCAATAGCCTCATAGAGACTTTCGACGGTAGCCAGATAATCCGGATCAATAGACTCGATACCGATCATGCATTTGGTAAGGTAATCCAGAAATTCGATGCGTTCCCAGTCTACGAACTGCGTGTCAATTGACGCCAGCGGGGAGTCTGGCTCATCAGCGGATACCTGTTCCGGGACTTCACGATACCCCACTGTTTGCAGGTAATCGTAGAATCCCGGACTGTAGCCTACGATACAGTGGTTTTTCATGAAGCAGCTCCGTACTGGTTAGATAACCATCATGATTGCGTTACATCTTATCTGCCGGTTGATACTATTTAACTTCAGCTTCACATCGTGGACAGCTCCGATCATGTATCCTAAGTCACGGATATGTTCGGTGATTCCACGGTAAAGCGTACCAAGGGCAGCTCTTGCTATTATTGGCCCGTCATCGTCAACTTTTACACAACCGTGTTCTAGGAACTTGTTTGACAGACCTGTGACGATCTCATCATACCGTCCTACATGGCGATAAGCTGAATACTGTCTGATGATGGCGTCGATGTCGTACGAAAGACTTTCCACTTCTCGGTCAACTTCATTGCAGAATGCCCGTACCGTGTCGGAGATATCTACAACGATGAACTCCTTATCAGTGGAGCCTCCCGAGTCTTGCCGCAAGTGGGACGGAAAGCACGGTATATCGTTTTGGGACATGTTGGACAACCTGCATGGTCATAAGGACAGATACAGGGTATCCGTTCTCAGACAGTTCATCGAACAAAGCGTTGTACAGCGTGGAAAGCTTTGACTTCCCGGTGCAGCGATCAAGGATGATCTCAGCAGGCGGCCAGTTATAAACATATTGACAGATTGGCATAGCCTGCACGAAATCAAACGTGATCCCAGACAGAACCTTGATGTGTTCCGACAGATCCTCGGTGTTAATGAAACTGTTGAGGGAGTCGTTATGAACGGCAATCAAGCTCTTTGTAGCGATTGCTGGTAACGTATTGGCTTTCATGTCCACTCCAGATCAATTAACGCCACATCGCGCTTAACCCTGCATGATACTGAGCTAAGCCTGCGATCGTCGGTCATCAGTTGCGCATATAACCCGCACTCCTCCAGTGCATCGAGTACGTCACCTGACATCTTCTCAATGGTTTTAATACTGAGATTGTAGTCATGGGTAAGGGTAATGAGCGTGTCAGCACTCAACCACTCTTTACGAGAAGCTGAGTCCAATACCCAATTAGACAGCATAAAACCCACGGCGGAGTCAGATACGCCGTGGGTATGTGTAATCTCAATAACAAACTGTTCTGCTTCCAACATCTGACCTCCCTAATCTAAGATCTTTTCCATCCAGACTACAAAGAACTTCCGGTTGGGGTTAACTTCTGGTTCAGTGAACCGATACTTCTTCCAACCCTTCCTTTCTTGTTCCTGTGCAATGTCGATGAGAGTTAACTTGGTGTTGTAGAAATCTGGGAAGTCATCCAGATCAGCTTTCGACAGATCCATTATATTGCGCTTAGTTCGGCGACCTATTTCCTGATCGTCGTACTCATCGCAAGCGCCTAGGATGTAGGACAGTTCGTCCATATCCGCTAAGCACCAATAATCAATGATCGAGCTGAGAACCAGCGATGCCAGATAATCAGAGCATTCGCCCTCAAAGTCTGGCATCTTCTGCAAGTCATCAGCGATCTTGAATAAGTAATGGCTGCCGTGTGAATCAATCTCAGCAATAATCCTGATTGAATCATTTTCGGTAGTCATTTAACTCACCTTCAGATAGCCACCTTTGTCCGCAACCTCTACTTCGAAGATCAACTCAGGGAATTCCTTGGGATGCTTCGGCATCATGTCTTCAAGATCTCTGATCAATTCGTCATGGTGATAGTAGTGGCTGTGGAAGTAGTTGGCTAGGGCTAAGAACTCACCCCAGATAGTCGCATGCTTCTTCATGTCAGAGATGTGGGCGAGAGAGGTAATGCGTTCAAATGCATCAACGGCACCATCTCTATCGCACATCAACAACGACATTAACAGAATGCTTGCGGTGTACTGGATGAACTGGTTGCGCTCATAGTTGGGGACATGGTCACCTAGACGTATCAGCGCTTCGTGGAACTCATTGTCGATATCCACGATAAGGGTACGTCTTGTCCCCTTGCCTAGCTTCATTCATCACCATCTTCCGGAACGTCAAGATCTTCTTCGTCCAGATCAGTGGCTGGCTCGAGGTGGAGATCTGGGTCGTCCAATTCGAGTTGGGCCTCAGGAGACAACGCCTTACAGATTTCGATCAGGCATTGACCGTGTACAATCAAGCAGTCGCTAACGACAGCCGGGCGAACGTCACGCAGGAACTCAAACGTGTCGTGCAGGCGTTCTACGTTCTCGGCGTACCAAGTGTCGAGTGCCAGCGATACGTTGCCTTCAGACGGATCTGGGATGTCCTGAGACAGATGCTTGAAGTCGAAGTCATCGTCCCAGAACTCGTACTTCAGTACAGCTTTCAGCAGAGCGCCCGGATCGATCAGCGTGCTTTCGGATATGTCAGTCATGTTGAAGTCACCGACATCAACGATCACGTACTTATACGAATAGTTAGGCGCGGCTAATGGATCTCCAGTGCCTGAGGTGTTTGTCGAGTTCTGGGTGGATGTATTCACCGCTTCCTCGACAAGATTCGATATAAGTTTCAAATCCAGTTTCATTGGGCCTCCGAACCTCTTCCAATTGGAAGACGAGTATAAGTTTGTCGTGGGGGATATAGACGTCAGCAACTGTACCGCCGTTGCCGCAACACGTCTTGATAACCTCCCTGATTTCATTGTCGAATTCCACCAGCTGATCTAAGAGGTCAAGGTACTGCCTCCGATTGCGGGCGTTGCTGGTAACGAGCTGTTGAAGGGATGAGCTGTAAGGATCAATAATTAACTGGACGGTATCTACCATCAACTTCCTTACATCTCGATCCAGCCAGCGGAGCTCTGTACCATTGTTCTCCAGAGTGTATTTGAACCGTGAGTACCACTCGTCCACAACGTGGACGTTAGTATCACCATCCTTTACCGTTGTAGTTAGTCGAATACTCATGGGCGTGCTCTTTCGTCCACTGGGTTATACGGTGGTCTTCTCCCACCGACAGATGGATGGCGGTTCCTGATACGCGCATTGATACGTCGTACCATGTAGGCAGCACCATCACATCAGCCAACATTTCAGAGATCTCATCGTAGACATCGATGATGACCGTGCGGATGTTCGGGTGATCACGGCAGCACTTAGGCAACCGGTTGATGAAGTAGCTTTCATTGAAGTCGTGGAACGCCTTGGTCCAAGTCATGCTCTTCGTCATGTAGTCATCGAACATCTCACCCACTACACGTTCGACATTCCGTCTATCTCTAGACGTGGGCTCCTTTGTAAACCTTGTAGCCTCGCCGAAGAAGTTGTCACTGATCTCTGAGAAATCAATTACGCAGTCGTCGCCAACATTTTTCAATAGCACGGCTATTCCCCATCGCTAAGTACGATCCACGAACGTAAAACCAAACACCGCACTCATCTAGCCAATCGTCTTCCGGTTCTGGAAGGAAGTCAACTGGACGCAGGCCGATCTCTGTCGCCGTTACGCTCAATTGCATTCTTTCGAACGCGGTTTGTTGATCAGGTCTTTCGAACAGGCTGGCACTTACAGTGGCAACACCATGATTCTTGGCGTACCCACGGGCCATCCATGCTTCCATCACATCCGGGTGGAAATCACCATGACGTTTGAGCATCTCCACTTGATCACTGATATCAACGACAGTGAAGTTTCGCTCATCTAAGATTTTGTCCGGCAGTCGTAGATTCTCAAACATACGTGTCCCCTATAGCCTACATGATTAGGTCGTTTTGTAGATAAATACATCTACAAGGCTCTACGAGCTGCATAGAAGCCGTTTCGAATACAAATGAATACCGTGATAACAAAAAAGAAAGAACGCCACTAGGAGATCGTTTTACGGATCTCCTAGCGTATATGGCCCTAACAGAACTTAGGTGATCCGTCTTCATTGAAATATGGATTGACGCGGTTAGTGCAGACATGGTGGACTTCATCGTATTTATCTTCAGTGAAGTAGTTGTGCCATGTACCAAACTTGCAGCGATGGCATTCGAAACCATTTCCACCAGATTGATGAGTGTAATGCAAGTCGTCTACGTTACCGCAGTGGTCACAGACAAAACGCATGTTCAGATTTACAGCCATGATGGTGAACCTCTTTACGAATAGGGCATAAACCGCGGGGCACTTGGCCCCGCAGTCTATTAGCGGCTCAGGTCTTACAAGACCAGGCCGGTTGCTTCATCTACCACAACGCCAGCGGTAGCAAGGGTCGAAACGGTGTTGGTGACGCGTTCTTTCAGTTCAGCCTGAGCTTTACGCTCGCTCATGTCTTTGACAACGCCGTTCAACTTCTCGATGGATACGACGACGTAGAAGGAGTTGGCGAATTCACGATTGTCTTCAGGCAGGTAGCCAACAGTGTCGTAAGCGGCGTTGATAGCCGGCATGACGCTGGTGCGGTCTTTCAGCAAACCGGCGATGCCGATAGCGTTGGTGACGTCAGACTTCAGCTGTTCTTCACCAGCGTACACATCCAGCAGAGCCAGCGATGGCTTGTAGTTGGTTACGGTGTGGAAGTCGAACAGGTTCGCCACGTCGGACGAATCCAGGTGGCCGTTCTTGCCGCTCGCCAATTTGGCCAGGGTTTGCAGAACGAACAGTGGTTTGATGTTGTTGTCGGAGTCGGTTTTGTTCGGATCGTTCGGGGTGTAGCTCAGAACGACCGGACGGCCGACGGACGCAACAGCCAGCTCCAGGCCAGTCAGGGTATCGATGGCGTTGGAGGATTTCTTGCCGGAGGTGAATGCTGCGGAAGTAACGCCGACAGCTTTGTGACCTTTGGCCAGCAGTTCTTTCAGGATGATCGGGCCGGCCACGGAGCCAGTACCGCCAGACAGGGAGAAGATAACGACGTTGAAGTCAGCCGGCTGATGAGCCAACATGATTTCAGGAAGTACCCCCACGATACGCGCGGCGTTCTTCTTCCGGTCGGAACCCGAACCATCGGCTTCTTTCAGGGTGAAGGTTTCGGACATCAGCGCGCCGTCGAGGTTGGCGAAGCTGGTATCGATGTAGCTGTATTTCTCGTCGCCATGCAGACGCGGTTCACCAGGATGGTTATCGCGGTATGCTCGCAGTTGGTTGATTGCAGTACCACCACAGGCGTAGAAACGGATAGTGCGAGGACGAACGTTGATCAGGCCAGTGTTGATTACTTCAGACATGTACAGCTCCTAATGGATGGTTGGTGCAACAATGGTAAGAGGCTTCAAGCGAAATCACTTGAGTCCTATTGGAGGGATTCGTTATGTCAGATCCGGTTACAGTGGCGATCATGCGTGTCAAGAACGGTATTCCACCGGATATCTTGAAGCAAGCATTCATGCCAAAGCGTTACGACCCAACTCGCCAAGAGCGTTATTTCGATAACGTCAATGGGCTGTCTATTGATCAGCGTATCCGCGAACTCGTTATTGAGGCTCGTGTCGCAATCGATGTCAACCTGAACTCTGGTACTGAAATGTTCCTTCCGTTGTGTTTTGCGGAAGTTGATTTCATCGATGCTTACAACGTAGTGTACCGATTCCCCCGTGAAGCATTGGGTGGTCGGAACATCACAACTGTCCATGAACTTATCTACGGTTTGACTCAAGGCCTGAGTAGCAGTACTAACTCAGGTTTCGATCGTCGTGCTGGCGATATGCTCATGGTTGGTCGTGACATCATGCGGGCCGTTAGCGGCAGTACCGTAATGGGTACAGCATACGTTCAACTCGTGGGAATTAACACGATCCTAGTCAACGACATCAACCAGTTGGTCGGTGACGGTGCAGTACGGTGCCGTGTGTCCCACGAGGCGAACTTTAACAACCTCGACCCGATGTACTACGCAGAGTTCGCGGAACTCGTCTTCCGTGCAGTCAAGGCGTACATCTACAACAACCTGATCATTGATCTGGATGAAGGTCAGATTCGAGCTGGCGCAAGTCTCGGACGTATCCGGGAGATTATCGACAGCTACGCTGATGCTGACCAGATGTACATGGATTACCTCAACGTGGATTGGAAGAAAGTCGGGATGCTTGCAGACCAAGAACTTAAGCGTAAAATCCTTAAGCTGTCTCTCGGTGCAAGACCTCGATACTGATACACGTCGGTAATGTATGACCGTAGAGGTTTAGGATAGGGTGGGTAATCCCACCCCGTCTTTATGCCGCATGATCAAGCTTCACCACTCTCCAGAAGTGCAGTATGCAACTGCTCTTCTTCATCCACTACGAGGAATCCTTCATTCTGAAGGTATTCCTTTACATCACCATTACCATTCATCAGGTAGAGCAATCCGCTCTCGCCATCCTTGACGGTATCTTCAGGACGTACCAGTTTTACCACCTTGTAGACGGAGTGGTCGTCTACCTTCGGTAAGCTTACGCCATTGATGATGTTGTTATCCCCAGACGCAGTACCAGCCACAGGGCGACCTGTGTCGATACCTTCAGATGCGTCTTCGAAAGAAGCATCGCCTTCACGGCGCCAGCTAACCTTAAAACCCTTGACTTCAAGACTTTCGATAATCCCATTCACGCCATCGTCAAATGGCATGGTAGTTGGGAGTTCGATCATGACCTCACCCGAATCACGAGCGTCAGGCAGAGATCGCATGTGCATACCGGGGATGGTTTCCTTTACAGCTTTCTCCGCTTTTTCTTTCTCTTCAGCTTCAGTCATCGGTGAAATCCTCGAAAAACAATTAAGAGCAGTTGCCTACATTTCATTAGGGCTTTTTAAGTAAAGAGCATAAAAGGATTTTCACTCGGATAGGCAGTAGGCCTATCCTGTTTACACGCCCTATAAATATCATTAGGACTTTTTGTTAATTTTTAATTCCCTAGAGCGAGTTCCTCGCTATAAAGATACTCCTACTCGATATCGTTACACTCATCTCGCTACGGAGTCTAGTCTATCCCTATCACCACCAACCCGGTGTTTACTTCGTAAACACCACCCTTCCTCCTCTTTCCCAAGCTGAGTGAAGTGTGATGCATAAGAGAAGTGTCGAAGTTATTTCTTACAAAAAAAAAGAATGGAGCAACCTCCCCGAAGGGAGGCTACTCAATTTATTTACTCAGAGCTTCTTTCAGCGCTACGATCTCACGAGTGATGACTGGACCAGCATTCGCATAATCGAGAATGCTGAGTACCGATTCTTCAATCAGAGCTTCAGGACTATGCATCCATTCGGTATAAAGAACGTTGATTGCTTTAGTGGACAACACCACATTGTGCTGTTTAGCCAACTCTACGAACTTAGCACGATGGGCAGCCATCTCCTCCTTCTCGAATGAAGGCATAGCCATTATTCAGACTCCTTAACTTCTGGCATAGCCTTGATGTGGACACGACCACCAACGTAGTGCCAGTCGTGCTTACGACCAGTTACCTTGGTTTGTTCGATACACCAGGCTTCCGCCTCGTCTTTGGTCATGTCGTGGAAACCAAGGCTAACGCCGTGTTTGTAAACATCGTCAGCGCAGCGGGCTGGATCAGCAGGAGTATCCTTCGTCAGGAACTTCTCGACACCCTCGACGTACTGCTCCATCGTCTTTGGCGCAGCATCAGGATCGATGACTGCGTCGCTATGAATCTTACGCATGCGCGTGATTTCAGATTCAGGAGCTTTAAGCACCAGTTCGTGATTTGGCAGCAGGCGTACAAGACGTTCCGCCAACTTGAGGATGTCGGCCTCGTCGTAGATAGCGATCAGGGAATCGTCATCTTCGTAGAGACCGTCACGGCCAGAGTAGTCGAAATCCATCGGCAGATGTGGAGCGTTAGGATCATCCTTCAGCTGCTCCGCTATGTCTAACTTCAGGTACATGTCCTCCGAGCCTTCGTTCATGATGTTGTCAGGTCGGATCGGATCGGTAACCCAATCGTTGTTGCCGCAGTTTTCGAGTTTGATTTCAAACCCTTCGAAGATCATCGGAGAGTATTTCGAGAACAGTACTTCACCTTCCAACAGTTTGAATGCACGGCGGGTAATCAGTTTCATGCGTTTGTTCCTTCAAGTTTAGTGACGTGATATTCTTTATCGACTTTACCGAGAACACCTTTGTTCACGATAGTAGCCTTGATCCAGATAGGACCGTGTTTGCCAGGCCACCAGTGACCTTTACGTTTGTGTTCACGAGGAGAGGCGTGAGTACCACCTTTCCAATCAGTACGTTTACCACGACGACCTTGTACCAGACTAACCACGTTGTAGCAGTTGCCAGGCTTAGGTGGTGGAACATCTTGCTCAGGGGCGGTAATAACAGTTTCGATCTCAACTTCACTAAGCTGTTCGCCAGCGATGAAGGCAAGAACAGAAGACACCATACCCAAACGCTTATCCAGACTGCGTGTAGTGCTGCCCCAACGAACCTTAACCTTATCGCCTTGAAGACGCGCGTACAGCGTTGCAGTGGCGTGCCAAGGGATATCCTTCTTGGTCTCAGATAGAAGCTTCAGAGTGATTACATCCTCGTCTTCCTGAGTAGCCAGAACAACAGCCTTCAGTTCATCACCCAATACAAACAGGCAGGAATCGTAAGGCAGGCGCAGACCATCGAACTTGGTATCTGGATTGAACTCGAAGCCTTTGAGGTCCTTGATGATGAACCGTTCAGGCATTTCCAGATCACCGGTGGTGAAGTCCAGAATAGGCGGTGGAGGTGGTGGCTCTTCCGGTTCAACAGATTTAGGCTCTTCAAGCGGAGTCAGCAGCTTGGCTTGGAATTCGCGCAGACGAATAACCCGACCTTCCCAACCAACCTCCTTGACCGACAGGATGTTGTTGATGTGGTCCTCGATTGCATTTACATGGAACTCTACCGAAGAGTACCGGCGATTGACCAGGGCGTCATCCATCAGATCGTTGCGAACCGGACGTCGGTTAGGATCTTCAGGACTACCTAGTTCGTAACTGTTGATGTGGTTCCAGTATTCCTTGCGCCGCATCCGATCAAGCTGATCGGCATTGTAAGCAACTACCTGTTCAGCCTCAACGCGCGTCATCCCTTGTTCCATCAACTTCAGGACACGTTGCTCAACCGCTTCAGCCTTAGCCAACATCTTACGGTTGAAGTATTCGCTCTCGTCAAGAGGATTACTTTCCATGATCAGAGCTTTGGCAGCTTCTGCTGTCTCGAGAACAGTGGCGGTTTGCAGCTCAGACATAAAGCGCGAGTAATCAGCCAAGGCGTCTGGAGTGAGGTTGATGGTGGAGTTGATGTCGGTAGGGTAACCTCGTGTAAAGAGAACCTGCTCTACCTGTTCAGGCTTCACTAACCCATCGTCTATCAGACTGCTCAATGCGTTACCGTCGAAGTCGGCATTAGAGCCGAGTAGGACGAGAGGATTGATAGGACCTGCACCAGTGCTTTCGTATTTAGCTTTGTTGATGTAATACTTGCGGACTTCAGATTCGCCAAAGGTGCGGGTTGGGATTTCACGTTCGGTTGTTTGTTGTTTCAAAGCGATAACTTCTTCGCGGATAGTCATGGGACTTAACTCTTATCGGTTTAGATTTCTTCGATCTTATTCAGATCTTTGTCTGTGAAGAGATTAGGGAAATCGAAATCCAACAGACGCTGGATATCGTGACGCCACATGACGATACCACCTATGTCGTCTTGATCCATACCCTCGAACAGTTTGTCGGCTTTAGCCTGATCCCAATTGACGCCTTGGAATTCAAACTTGTGATTTACCCATACGCCGCACCGGCCTGCCCGCCCATGTCGCGAACGCAGTTCGTCTTTGATGTAGTTTGGGAGACCATCAGGGAACGCTGTGGAATCTTCATCATCGTGATGATGTTTCGCATAACGAGCAAAGATCTCTTTTACTTGCTCGCCAGTAATCCACCAAATAATCAATTCACCCATGATAGGTATTCCTTAAAGTTGGGCGTAGTTGCCGATGCTTGGACGTGGGTTGCGTAAGTTTTCGATATTCTCATCAGGAGCGGATGAAACTTTGGCATGATACCAAGACTCGTAACCCATCGCCTTAGCAAGGAGTCTGTACGAATCACCTAAGGTCAACTGACCAGACGACAGGATCTGCATATCCCGCGCACACTCTTTCAAGGTCTTACGACACTGGTTGTAGTGGAATGCCACCTTAACCATGTAATCGACAGGAGTGTAGAACGTGATAGGCTGTTCGTCATAGCCGCGATCTAGGAACAGGGACCAGAAGTCGATGACCTTAACCTTTACGTCGATTGGAGCAATGGAGTCTGGCTCGAAGATTTGTTTCCGACCAGTCATCCCGTGACGCCAAACGCTCGGGTAGTAATACGTTCTCGACTTGAACTTCAGCTTTACAGCCTTGGAACGAAGTTGAGCCCTATCCCGATAACCCAGTGCCTGCGAAAGGATCTCATCGACCAGTTCTTCAGGCACATGACCACCCAACAATGAAACAAGGCGCTTACTACATTCTTCGAACTGCGCCGAGTGGACACCATTGCCATAAGCCAAAGTGAAGATAGTACCGATAACGGTCTTCTCATCCAGATAGCCAGTAGGGTCGGTGACAAACTCAATCAGCTGGTTCTTCTTCAGGAACTCACTGAACTTAGGGCCCAATTCTTCGATAACGTGCAGCGCTGTAATTGTGAACATCGTGACTTCCTCAGCCGTTGTAATGTTTAGAGATCCAGTTGAAGCGGTGCTCGTTGAACTCCTTGAGGTGTTCACCGCAGAAGCGGAACAGCTTGTGCTCGCCGACCGGATCGATCCGGCGGGAAACCTTGAACTGCTCCCGTGCTACTTTGACGCAGCAATGGCAACGAACGTTACGCTCCATCTCGAATGAACTGTCGTCAGCAGCTTCGAACATCGTGTCTTCAACTTCCTGATCGACAATGTAGCCTGTATCGCCGATACCGCCATGGCCGGAAAGAACCCAGCGACCCGCGGCCACTTCGAGAGCCAGATGATCGACTTGACCGCAGTAGATCTTGGCCAGACGATGCAGCAGTTCAGGATGGTAGTCGTGATCAATCCACAAGCCATCGTTACCAGACGCTTCCATCACGATGTCGCCTGGAATTGTCTCTACGATGTCACCGGGGAATACCACGTAGATGTTGTACCACTTCTCGTAGTTTTCGAGAGTGATGATTGGAACATCAGAAGAGATGTAGAGGAATAGCGGTTTATCACGATCAGATCGTAAAGGCATGAGAAACTCCAGCGTTGGACAAAGAAAAAAGAGCCCGGCATCCCAAGGGAACAGAAAAGATGCCGGACTAAAGGGGACTCAGTTTAAACCTTCCAGACGAAAGGCCCATCAGGGTGTACGATGACAGTCAGTTCATTACGGTAAGTCACGTAGTTCACGGTGAAGCCTTCCTTGCGGAGACGGCGCGCCAGTTCTACGTTGATACCTTCGTTGAACCAGAGATTGCGTTTCAATGCAACCATCATGCTACGGAAGCACGGCGAGGCACATTCCTTGTCGAGCTCTTTGGTCGGGATGTTCTTGAAGATGTGCAGGTATTCGATGATGCCGTCGGTTTGGTTCCAGATGATAGGTTCATCCAGAGGTTTGATTTCAGCGATCGACTGCATGTACGTACGTGGGGTGCTGAGCCCCATTTCGGTTTCGATTGGAGCTGGAGCAACTTCGACAGGGATTTCTGATTCAGGCCAGATGTCGGCGGCAGACAGGACGTAACGCAGCTTGGCGTCTTTGTCAACCACTTCATCAACTGGGATAGAGTCGAGGTCGCCTCGGACCATGTACTTGCTATTAGACAGGTCGACCTTGTTAACGCCTTTGTTACGATACAGGCCACCATCGGGATTTGCGCGACCTGGAATGCCGAAGATACTGACCACGTTCTTTTGGCCAGCAGAGTTGGCCATGATCTCCTGGAACTCAGCCTCGGTGAGGAACATCTTACCGTCATCGACGGTGTAAGCTTTCAGAACTTCAGCTTCTGGTGCGTTACACCAAACGACTGGGAACTCAGCAGCAGTTACCAGATGTTCCTGTTGAACGTGAGCGAAAGCGGCTTGCAGAGCGGTTACTGGAGTGGTGTCGGTGGTGATCATCTTGGAATCCTTAATAAGTTAGAAATCGTGCTTAGCGGCATAAGCGCCGGGAACACCCCGGCAAGTCCTTATGCTTCTGGTGAGTAGTCAGCAAGATGCTTGCTAACGTCACCCTTAGAAGAAATACAACGGGGACAGACATTCGGTACAACCGAACTGATCCCGCCGATGTTTAACGTTGTGGTGAACAACGTATCGGATTGCTGCCCACACTGAGAGCAAACCGGTTGGAGCTTTGCAGGTTCTTGCTGAGACATCATTAAGACCCTTTGTTGTCTTCCTTCCAATCATCGTAATGATCATCACAGAAAACGTGGTACGAAGTTTTACCTGGAGCTGTTTGATACGGAATCTTTACGCTTCCCCGTCGACCGCAATCGCAGTCAAGATCATCACCGGAACGCAGAAAGATCGGCTTATTAGTTGCTTGGTTGCTCATTGCTCTGACCTCCTACGGTCGGTTAGTGTTGTTATATCTAGTTCACAATGTAGGACTATAATAATTTGCGTTAGGTATCCTGTGACTAAAGAACCCTAACAGGGTGGGGACTTCGATGATTCAAGATTCTCTCAGACCATCCACAGCGCCGGGTCGCAACATCAAAGAAGTGTTTGAGCAACATTGCTCCCACCTTGTCTTTGATAAGACGCTTCTCCGGAAGGTGATGGATTACGAACAGCGGTTCGTAAACAAGAATGACGTACACATCAGATTCTTCGGTGGGAACTTGATGGGCGTTGATCCGGTTCGATTCAAAGATGAAGACCGGAACAAGTGGTTCGATGAAGTGATGGACGTGGACGAGGATTCCCTCGAGGATGATCTACACGCTCTTCCCGAAGTGGTAACTCACCGGCACGTATCCAGCGACGTCATGAACTTGGCCTGTCTCTGGATGATCCATAAATTTCTGACGGCAGATAAACTCAATGAAGGCGATCGGCACTCTGGCGCTATGGCTTGCGCTCTCGTTCTCCAGTACAAGTATATCACATCTATTCTCGCTAATTGGTTTACCTGGGACGCCGATCCCATCGTCGCCCAAGCGACCTACGCTCAGCTATCAAAACGGTTTGGTCTTAAGGTAGCGGGTAGTTGGGGTGAGTTGCTTAAACAGCGTGCTGCGGATATCGTGAGTCCGGGTACTCTGTGGTACAACCACCTGGTCAAGTTCGATAAGGACATCGACAAGATCGCCAACGATACCCAAGGCCGTATCAAAGACATCCTGAAGAACATCCGTGACGTCTTCGAAACCGTGCTGCACGATCCAACTCTTCAGATCCGTAACTCGGATGCACAGATCGAACTCGACGGTGAGCTCAAGATCCGTGACAAGACTCGGTTGTATTCGAGCTATATCCGCTACCTGTTGGAGATCATTAGCGATAAGAACAACTTCATCATCCCGGAGTTGGTCGAGGTTATCGTTAAGACAGTCCCTACGATGCCTAAGAGCGCGTTGGTGAACACACTGTCGTACATGTCCAACAATGCCTCTCCTCGAGCTGACAAGCGCGTACAGCGGATCTGTGAGATTACGCTGCAACATGCGTTCGACTACTTGAACAAGAATCCATCGACCATGGTCTCCAGTTCTGACATCCCAGGACTGCTGCGTAAGATGCGCTCGTTGTATCAAGCGTCTCGTACGAACAACCCGATGATTCTGGAGATGCGGGAGTTGACTGAAGAGATTACGACTATTGCGATCAAGTCCAAGAACAAGGTTTTGATCTCATCAGTACGTAACGCCGTACTTCTTTACATTCTTCTGCGTGCCTTCACAAAGCACCACAACGAGAAGTAAGCGAACATAAGGCCCGGCGTGAGCCGGGCTTTATGCTGTTAACGACGATTGAAGCCTGGACGGAAAGGCATGTTGCGAGCGGCTGCGAACAGACCATCTCGGTTCATCCCACGAGCAGCAGTTGTTTGAATGTTCTTCTCACTAACAGCAACCCGGTCAACCGAAACTACATCGGACTCTTCCTCACCCATAGCCTCAGACATCAGAGACTTGAGTTTGGCTTCCAAGTAACGACGCTCGATCAGAGTAGCCGCACCTTCGATACGTGCTTCAAGGATCTCCACATCAACCGCATGCTTCTCACGTTTACGGTTCTTGGCAACGACCTTAGGATCATTACCGGCAGTAACAGAACGTACACGGGACAAGACTTTACGCGGATCGATTCCGTAGTGATCCAAGTTACGAGCGAAACGAAGGAACCAGTTAGCCATGAGCCACGAGATTACATGGTCATCGTGTCCGGAGGCTTTGTGGTCAACCCGACCGCGACGTTCTACCAGACTGGACAACTCATCGATAAGCGCAGGCTCACGGATAAGCTCCGCCTGTTGAACAGTAGCCAACTTCAAGATGTCGATGTACAGATCGCCCCGACTACCGGCAGTGGTCATGAAACCAAAGTCGTTACGGAACGGGAAGTACTTACGCTCAGAACCACCACCCGACGTGTAGTCACGGTAGGTACGTTTCTCAGCATCAGAACCGTAAGCGTTGTCCACGATATCCGAGTAGATACGACGACCCACATCCACACCCAACATCGGGAGACGGCTGTTAAGGATGTCGAACATACCAAGCCACGAGGACTTGTTCTCAGGGATCAGGGTGAAGTTCGGGAAGTCAGCCATGAACTGAGCCAACCAATAAGCGAAGTAAGACAGACTGATCTCACTCACCATGAACGTCATCAACGTCTCACCGGTCTCCACATCGATCATCACGCCAGTAATGGCATCTCGGTTAACGGCGTTAGAGGTATCGAGACCCATCACAGCTTTACGAGCTCTTACTTCCTCAGGAGGAAGCTGGAACTTGATGTGGTACTTGTACTTCTCTTCAACTTGAACGTACGGCGCTTGCGTTGCGTGGTCACGGATCTTGTTGAGGATCTTCTCAGGAATCGGGTTACTCTCGGAACCGAAAGTCCAACGTCCAAGGAAGTCTCGTTCGATCTGGTCACGAGATGCAGAAACCATCGCGATCTTACCGCGGAGCCATTCGTTCGTCTTACCGAGCTGCAAGTGGTTAAACGAGATATCAACGAATGGTGCATCACGGGATTCGCACTTACTGTTCGCCATGATCATGTCAATGGCTTCTGAACGATTGAAAGCATCGAACAGAGATTCACTGAAGAACATGGCCTTCTTCTTGATCTTCTCGTAAACGTACTTACCGGAGTCAGTGGACAAGTCACCGGCCGTAGTCGTGTAGAGAACACCGTGGAACAGACCTTGAGCTCTCGCCTTATCGAAGGAGTCCGTGGTGGATGCGATCAATGCAGGAAGAGAGATTGCTGCGTACGGCAAGAATGGAATCTCGTCGCCGTAGATGAAGCGAGGGGTCTTACCGCGACCCACGTTGTTCGCTTCCTCAGGAGAACCTTGTGGAACGTACGAGTACGTGATGTTTTTATTCATCATCGTGGTGAATTCGTACTGGTTATCCGTGTCTTTGTCCGCCTTGTACCACATCCACTTCGGAAGAGCGTCCCGATAAGCCTTGTAGTTCTTGATCTCACCTTTACGCAAGTCACCCTTGGTGAAGAGGATGGAGTCAGAACCTTGAGCTGCAAACATGTGCAACAGGATGATGATTGCCCGACTGTTCAGCGATTTACCAGTCTGACGAATCTGCTGTACGTAAGTAACAAAGGCGTTGAAGATACACCAGAACATGGCGATGTTGCCACGGTTCGCATCCAAGTGGAAATACTGATCACCACCAGCATCCGGGAAACGAATCACCTCACGTAGAGCGTACCAGAAGTTCTCGGAACACTCGAGTAAGATCATCTGCTGTTGCGCAGGAGTCAAGTCATCCGAATATGGATCGACCCCCTGCAAGAGAGGGTTATGCAAAGCCAGGTGGAAGTAATAGTTCTTTACTCCCATCTTCTGGTACTTTGCTGCCAACTGAACCCACGTCTTACGGCGCGTTTGGGTATCGGCAATCGCGTTGGGATATTTGTTGTCCCAATCGTCCAAATACAAAAGAGTCATGATTGGTCCTCAATGCGGCATAGTGACCTAGGGAGGTCTCCCTCCCTAGATCGTATCCCTTAGACCGAGTGCGTAGGGAAACCAGCCACAGCCAGTTGCAGATCGCCAGAGACGTTACGTTTGAGGAACTTAACGTACAGAGTCTCGCCTTCCTGGAGATCGTTGATGAATGTGAGGTCGTTAGCCCACTGACCGATCGGGAATTCGTAGACGCGAGTCTTCGTAGTCACGATGAAGTGAGTAGGAGCTGGAGCCGACACTTCAGTTTGCGGATCGTACAGAGCTTGCAGTGGTTCGAAGACCAGCTTCAGCCATGCAGCCTTATCGACAGCACCGCACTTCAAGTTCACGGTACTCAGGCCGCTGCTGCCAGCACGGATGATTGCTTCGATACCAGTGCCGTAGTAACCAGGCTGGTTGCTCGCAAACTTGACTTTCCAGTTGGTAGCCCGCAGACCACCATCACGCTGCAACGCAATCTGTACGGTCTGTACATGACGGTTGCTGCCGTAACTGCTGTCGACCACGCTGAGGTTCACACCGAACTTCAGGGTTTGCACCGAAGTGTATTCCAGTCCGTCGAACGGCATGGAGTCTTCGTGCAATTCCACCGCAGCTTTCGGTACACGGCGAGCGACTTGACGGTTCAGGTCGTACAGCCAGTATTCCAACGTGTAGCCTTGCAGGTTCGAGATCCACGATGGGAATACGAACAGCTTAAGGCTGTAAGATGGATCGGCTGGCAGGCCACGGATCTGATAAGGAACAGTCACAGTACCGGCATACGTGACGCCTTGGCTGTAAGAGAATTCCTCACCTTCACTCGGAGCATAGCTCAGAGTAACGTCAGCGTAACGACCGGTGATGGTTGGGGACCAGTACTTCAGGCCCAGCAACTTCATCTTGCCGTTCGAGTCTTCATCCACAACGTCTTGGATAGAAGTCGAACCGTCGATGTACGTAACCTTCGCCCGCAGTGCCAGAGTGGCCACAGTTGCAGAGATGGAGATGTTCAGGACGTTCGGCTCAGTCGTCGACAGATACGGACTGATGATCTCGATCGATTTGATTCGTTTGACCGAATCATCCGGATGACGGATCACGTTGGTGTTGTGGATCAGCAGCTTAGCGATGCTCAGGATCGCGCCAGTGAAGCTGTAGAACACAGCGGTCACCAATGCACCATCTTCGAGCTCAACGGTGCTGTAGCCCGCTGTAGGAGCTTTGATATTGAGGTTAGTAACAACGTCAGTACCAACGGTCTTCAGAGGGATAGCGTCGTTGACGTATTCGTTCGATGCGTTGTAATACGCACTGATGACTTCGCCAGTCTGGGTGATGTCAATGCCTTTGAAGACACGGAACTCTTTCGCCAGATCGCTGTACATGTGGAGTCGACCATCAACATCCAGAGTGTACGGCAGCTTGCGGGTGTCCAGCATCGCCCGCCAAGTTTCGCTGGTGTAGCCAGTGCCAACGCCGAGCAGAACATCGACCACGCCAACATCTCCGCCAGACTTGGGAAGTTCCCAGAGCTCTAGATCAGCGACGTAACTGGTGTAATCCACCCGACTAACACGAAACATGCCGAGGTCATAAATGATGACCAGGTCATCGACGTTTGGTACGTACTTGCCTTCGCCTTTAATAACATCGCTGCCATCGTCCACGAGTCTGTAGGAGTAGAGGTCAGCGAGTTTGAACACCGACGCCTTTTCGCGATCCTGGTCAGTGATCACCGTATAACCGTTCGGTAACGGGATGATATTCTCAGCCATAATTTCGACTCAGTAGAGGGAGCGGTTGCCCGCCCCCTATGGGTTTATGCCGACACTTCGTCCCAAGAACGATGCGGGTGAGGGTGATCGTCCTGCTCATGCTCGTAGCCAGGCTCTACAATCACCAAGTGGTGGTTGAGAGGAACCTTACCGTCGAGGAAAGCTTCGACCGCCCGATCCAAGAACCGATACTGGTAGATGTTGAGCTCAATGACATCGGCTTCAGGATGCGGATCGATCTTGACGTATTCATCATTCACGCCCCGTACAGCTGGGTCGTATTTGAGAATCCATTCGTAACCAACCAACTTCTCCCTCACCTGCTGCAAGGTATAAGTACCCATGAACTCATCCATCAACAGAATGCCGTTAAGCATGTCGTAGATAAGCTTCGCGCAGAAAGGACTGAAGACCGAATACCACGCAGGCATCCCAGACGGCAAAGGTTGCACCGGCTCTGGTCTGTACTGAGTGAGATACCCTTCCACTTTCTCATCGATGGCATCAGAAACAGCCTTCAACGTGTAGGTGTCGGTATCCGTCACGCCCATCATCGGAATCACCGGGTGAGTGATCAGGTACGGCGTGCCGTTCTTCACACCAGTGGCAAGTACTGCCCCGTCTTCACTGAATGCAACTTCTTCACGGGTATACAGCTGACCTGCAATGGAGATACGGCAGACCTTATCGTCACGCACGTTAAACCGAGCGTTATGACTGAGCTGCTCGTAAGCAACAAAGCCAGAATCACCGACCGGTTCCAAAGTCATGTCAGGGTTACAGAACCCACGACCACGAATGGTCACGTCCTGCATCATACCCGGCTTCAGATACATCTTGTTGACGATGCAGACCTCAGGCCATTCGACGTAGTAGTCGATATCTGGCACCAGAGTGTACTTGTTCAGGATCACATCGAACTGACCAGGCGGAACACGCATCACGTCGGTAACCGGAACACGCCCGCTCAACACCTCATCGATATTCACGGTGAGAGTCAGCAGGTCATCCCGATAGTTCAACTGGATGGTGTGGCACAGGAAGTCTCTGCTGTCACGGATTGCCGTGTGGTGCTTTGTCTGATCGATGTGCCAGCTAACCACCCGGTTAGAGATGGTGTAGTACTCATCGTCACCCGTTACGTCTTTCCAGTTGTTCTTGGAAACGCCGTTCCAGATGTCACACACGTAGAACCGGTAGTCAACGCCGTAGTCCAGCTTAACCATGTCGGTATCGTAAACCGTCGACAGCTTGGTGCCGCCCCGACCAACATAGCTCTCGATGTACATCGTTCCAGCATTGTGGACCGGATACTGAATCGAGTTATCGTGAACGTACCAACCGAGTAGCAAACCGGAGGCGTCGTATTCGAACACAGTCGAGAACTGAGTCACTGCGAATGGAAGATCCACCCACGGCGAATTCACAGCAATCTTGTAAGGCACATCGCAGATCAGTTTAGAGATCGCGTTGTACCCGTAAGCCTTCTCGACCATCGGACGATCAATGCCACCAAACTCAGCACCCATGATCTTCGGATAGAAACTGTTCTCGAGTTCGGCTGCTTGCCAGATATCGAGAGACTGCTCACCGATCATTGCCTTCAGGCGGTTAGGCTCAGAAAGCTTGAACAGTTCCTTGATCCGATGCGCCTCGTTAACCAGAGGGCGATTCGTCCAGCCGCTGTTCCGTACGATCACTTCCAGACGCAGGTCATCGTTCCAGATCCACCCTTCGATGTTATCGATGAAGTGTTGGAGATAAGTCTGCGGAATCGAGTAATCCCGATGCGTCACCATCCGAACAGAGTCCGGTTGGTTCTGGTGGTAATACCGGCCAGTGTAGGCTTGCGCCAACTGATAGCGCAGCATGTAGATGTCGATGTCATCGCAGTAGTCGATGATGTCAGAAACACCAGCACGCGGAACCAGATACTTGCCTTTGGTATCGAGGATACTCAGGAACGACTTGAGGTCCTTGATCTTCAGTTCAGTAACAACCTTAACCGAAGCGTCGTAGGTGTACTCAAGGATATCCCCGACCTTCGCGGTAGTCAGGTTGATGTCCTTAACGCGTACACCGTTGACAAACGCCCATGCGTAACCCGGCTTAGTTTTGGCATCGCGCCACTTCGCTTGGAACAGCGAATACTGAGCCTGAGTCGCCGGCGTAAGACCGGCGATCTCGATCCCGTCATTCTGAAACGTGATACCTTCGTCGAAGTAAGCGTTGCTTCTCCAACGGATATAAGGCTGCTCAATACCGAGATTTGCGATCTTCTTGGTATCCAAAATAGCGATGACCAACTGCCCGGTATGAGTGTACAGCCAATATGCTCTGTGGGCCGGGATGTGTAAACCGAGTTCGGTATACAGATCTACCAGTAATGAAGTGGCATTACACTGCCCCATTACCGATACCCACTTATCGACGATTGTGTTCATTCCCACCAAGATAGGAGGGAGGTCGCCGATGTTGAAAACGTGATACCACTGGCCCAGCGAAGGAAGGTTGTAAGTCTTCATCCCGAGCTTGACGTTACCGATAGCACCTTGGCGTTTAGTTACCCGCGTCGGTGCTACGATGTGCTGGCGATCTTGCCGTGGACTGCACCAAGCATTCCGGTAGGCGTGATCAACCAGAAAGTCGGTTGAACTAACCATGTGCTTACCTCTGACCGATGAGGTGGTTCATGTTCTTGACGTATTCTTTATCGGAACCCTGACGGATAACCGCTTCGATAACACGGCCAAGGCCAGTGCGGGTGTAGCTGCGTTCTTTGCAGGTGGAGTACAGCATCGCCAAGAACATTGGCGGGTATTCTACCGCGATGGCAACGGCTTCACGATGGAGCGGACCGAAGCTTGCTCCTAATGCAGTGTAGACGTAGGCCACTGTCAGGTCATGAGTTCGTGGAGAATCCAACACTCTTACGATCCATGTAATCAGATCTTTAAACACATTGAGTGAGGGAATCTCACCCAGTGCGCCACGAAGAGTTGTAGGGTCCATCGCTGGTAGCAGACGGGATGCACGAACCATCAAACGATCAACGTCGTTCTCGCTTGCATCAGCCGGTAGTGGGCCAAAGAGCTGGACGTAGTAAATCGCGATCATCGCTCGAACCAAAGTACTTTGACCAAGGTCGAGACCAATCCGTTGACTGATTGCCCCGTTGAGCCAGGAGATGAAAACCTTGGCTGGGAAATCACCGACGTTCAACATGTCACGCTTAAAGGAAGCTTCTTGGGTGTACCACATCACAACCAAGTCAGCGACCAAGATGGCGTGCTTAGCAGCATCATCTTTAATGAAGCGACCGTCTGCGCGCATCAACGAGCGGCCATCGATGACAGCCGGTGCTTGCAGGGTAGGAATCTGGATACGAGTGATGACTTGTTGGAACGGCATGATGTCAACTACGCCAGGCGGAATAAGCTTTACGCCCTGTGTGCTGAACTCAGTTCCGACCAGTTCTTCATTGATTTCCAAGGCCCGAATAGCGGCAGCGGTTTTGTCCAAAGAGAACCGCGAACATGGAGTGGTCTGGTATGGGGTCTCGAACATTGTTCGCGTCTCCTACTTATGTGAGTTAAAAGTTACATTCGTTTGCATAAAGCGGGAATAAAAATAGTATGCTTACTTCGGCGTTTCGGCTGAAGTTCGCTGACCATACCATTCCTCGAAGTTCTGCGCAGAACTAGCTCCTGGGAGTACAACATGTCTGTAAGTCGTTTGAGTTCCGTGCCACGGACTGAGTTCCGGGGCGTTAAGGACGAGACGGTAACGAACTTGACCCTTCCGGTCGAGAACCTTCCGATTCGTCTTCCTTTGTTCCAATCGTTCGCACCTTGGGGTGAGTACGGTAACGGTCGCTACGTAAACGACTCGGGCTTGAGCCTGCTGTTCGGTTCTGGTGTGACGGACCCGCTGTCTCCGTTCTTCACCCACCAATCGCAGTTCATCCGCAGTCACTTCGAAGCTGCCGGTAAAGCGATCTTCGTTCGTCTGCCTGCGCCTGGTGCTGCACAAGCATCCTTCCGTCTGGCTCTCGATATCGTCGAAGACCTGATTCCGCTCTACGAGCGTAACAGCGACGGTAGCCTGAAGCTCGATGCTCAAGGTGCCAAGATTCCGACTGGCGAAACTGCAACCGGTCACCGCGCTCAGTGGCGCTGGAAGCCTGTTAGCAAAACCCAAGCCGGCGAATCGACCTTCGGCGCTGCTGCTGAAGCAGAAGGCCTGTTGGTTTCCACCGTCGATGGTGCGGTCTCGAAAGAGATCCCAATCTGGGACGGCCTGGCTCGCTTCGAAGGCGAGAAGGGTAACAACATCGGTCTGCGTCTGATCGCTCCGACTACCAAGTCGCAGCAACCTGCCGACGAAGATCTGGCCGACACTCTGGGCGCTCGTCTGTTCCGCGTTCAGTTCGTGAACCGCGCCAACAAGTCTTCGACCGCTACCTTGCAGCGCACGCTGCGTAGCCAGCCTTACCTGGACTTCTCGTTCAAGAAAGGCACCATCGACTTGGCGACCTCCACCGAGTACTACGGTGGCAAGGTTATCAAGAAGAACTACGAAGCAAGCAATCCACAAGCCTTCACCGGCTGGGGCCCTTGCGAGAAGTTCGCGTTCTACGATGCGAACATCCAGGCGCTGTTGACCACTCTGGCTACGGCCGAGTCGGACTACACCACCGAAGAGTTCAAAGATGTCAACCTGTTCAACTTCCTGACAGGCACCGACATCAACGGCAACCCTTACCATACCTTCGTCATCGAAGGTCCTGCTGACGGCGGCATCCTCTTGGGCGAACTGTCCAACCTGTGGATGACTGGCGGCGCAGCCGGTAACCTGGGCAACGACAGCTTCAACGCCGTGATGGATTCGATCCTGACCGACCTCAGCAGCAATGGCGTCCCATACAAAGACATCGCACGCATGCCGTACGACTCCGTCTGGGATTCGGGTTTCCCGGTTGCCACCAAGCTGAAGTTCTCGGCATTCCACACCGCGCGTCCAGACGTCTACGTTCACACCTGCACCCAGGACGTGATGAAGCCGCTGAACACTCCGGCGCAAGACTCCTCGATTGCTATCACCCTGCGGTCGCACTTCCGTGCGCAGCAAGAATCGTCCGAGTTCGGCACCAAGGCGCTGCGCTTCTGCGTGTTCGGTCAGGCAGGTTTCCTGATCGACGATCTGTACGACGGCATCGTTCCATTCCTGGAATACATCTTGATCCTCGGCACCGAGTACATGGGCGCTGAAGGCGGTGAGATGAAGAACGAGAAATCGTTCGGCCGTGGTGAGCAGAACACCATCACTCGTTATCGCGACCACAACGTCGTGACCCAAGAGCCTGAAGTGCGTCAGCTCGACTGGGACAACGGGATGAACTACGCCGAGTACTTCGATATGGGCCGCCTCTTCTGGGCAGGTCTCCAGTCGATCTACGAAGAGCAAACCTCGATTCTGCATGCGTACATCAACGTGTGCATCGCGTGCAACCTGACGCGGATCGGGCACATCACCTGGCGTGAAATGTCCGGTGATTCGCAGCTCACCGATGAGCAGTTCCTGGACATGGTAAACGACAAGGTTACCGCTCGTACTGCTGGTAAGTACGACGGCCGCGTCGACGTGACTCCGGACGCTTATTTCGATGCGTTCGATACTCAGAGCAACTTCTCGTGGCACCTGAATATCGAGATGGCTGGTGACAACGCTCGCACCGTTGAGAACCTGGCGATCATCGCGCAAAACCGTCGTTCTTCGGAGACTTAATAAATGGGACGGTATGCAGATACTCTGACCAATAAGGCGTACGCCGAACGCGCTCAGATGACAGTACTGAACATGGCGGTACAGGGCCAACAAGGCTACCTGACCGACATGCAGTACTACCCATCGGCTACGGACTACATCCGTAAACCGTTGATCATCAAAGTGCTGCAAGCGCCCGCCGGTCTGATGATGCTTCCTAATGGGCAGCTGTACGTAGCTGCCTACAAGAACTTCATCGAAAACTGGATGCAGTCCTGGAACGGCTTCAACCGTACCCTGACTGTTAACACCCAGGAAACTCAGCTGGGTAACGCCGGTGAGGTCTTCCAGACCCCATCCCGTGTATCGCGTGCGCGGTCGCAGATCACCTCCACCGTGGTGGACAAGGATCGTCGTCCAATCATGCGCTTCATGGAAGACATGGTGCGTTACCTGTTCATGGACCCGGATACCGGCCATCCACTCCTCACTGGTGTAAGTGATCGATTCACTGACCAGCTGGCGGACGTGTACGGCGGCACCATCATCGCCTTTGAGCCCGACAAGACTTTCCGTTACGTCGAGAACTCCTGGCTGATCACCAACTTCTGGCTCCATCAGGAAATTGGTGAGAACATCGGTAACCGTCAGCTTCAGCAGGATGGTGAGCTTGCCACCTACAACCTGTCCTGGACTGGCTGGCAGAAGGTTGGTTACGCAGTTGACAAATTGGCTCAGGGCTTCATGGATGCCGTCCGCGTAAGCGGTATGGACCCACAGTACCAGGCCAACTTCGTCACCGGCGTTGATTCCAACGTATCGGCCGTTGCAACGGGTTTCACCGAGCAGATCAATGCGATCAAAGGCTCGTTGGTAACTCCGTAACACCGTTACTCCTGGACTCTTCCGAAAGGTTGAGTCCAGGCTTTATACCGTGAAGTACTAAAAGAGATAGCACTATGCCAGCACAACACAAACTACTTGAGTCACTCAAGGAGCTGGAAAGCGATTTGAGGCTGCAAGGTGTGGGGACCTGTGGCATCGTATACCTGGACAAAGAAAACGTCAGGGATGAGGTTCGTAGGGTCGGGGAAGCCCTACGGGAACTGGGTGGCGTAGTCCACTACAGTCAGAATTGTGTAGATAGCCGCTTTCTGGAAGGAAGTGACTATCGTTTGGAGTCCATCAGCATGACTGGGGAGATCATGATTGGGACAATGGTTGGTAAGCTTGTGTTGCCGAAGAGCACCAAGTACCGAATAACCTCCAAACGGTGACAAAAAAAAAGAAGTGGCATAGACCGGGGCATTACGCCCCGGTCTTTATGCTGTTAATTGGAAGGTTCTTCTTCATCAGCTGGTTCATCGCCATCGGTGTTCTCTTTCACGGCAGCGTCTACCAGAGTAAAGAAGTGTTCACCTTTGCCAGTCAGCCAACCTGGAGCAGAACCGCCGTGTTCCAGCAGATCCATATTCTCGAGACTGTGCCAGAGGAAGTACATAGACCCATCTGAGTGTTTAGCCTCAGCGGCTTTGCGCGCCTTCCAGCTTTCAGTCTCAGCGAACTTGACACCAGTCTTACCACCCCATTCCTGTCTAGGCATGGCGAGGTGGGCAATACCGTCGTGAATGAACTGGATCACATCCCACGGCATCCCGCAGAGACATTGACCAACGATACTACCGAGGAAGATATCCCCGACATCATCCCAGTTACAGCCATCTGCTGAGAGCAGTCCGCCATCCCATGTTTCTTTATCGCTTCTGTAGTAGCAACCGAATACGCCCAATGCAATAGCGATCTGGCCACGGTCGATGAAGCTGTGGAGTGTGCGGTAGTTGGCGGTCTCCAAGATGGATTCCGCCCCACGATTAAAGTTAATGGCGCTGAGGTCGTGAACGCCGAGAACGGCGACCGGAGTCATCGGGTTTTCTTCAACCGTAAACTTAACCGCAGTGACCATGTACTGACCTTCGTGACCTTGCTTGAAGATCTCGGTACGGCAGGCCAATGCACCTTCGTAGTACTTAGCAACCTTTTCCAACTGATCGCCGCTGTGAACGATAAACAGGTTGGTTCCATTAGGCGCTGGCCATTCTGGAGTTTCTGTAGTAATCGGGTAAGTAGCAGCGATGTCGAGTTCTTTCATGGACTCGAGTGTGGATTCCAAGCTTTGTACGGTTTCGTCACACATTTAAATTTCCTTATTCGAAACCAATGTTCTTGATGAGGGTTTGTCCAGCCGGGATGTTACCCGTCTTACTGACCACGGTAATCCCTACGGTGGCAAGGATGTGGTCATCACCAGCATTAAGGCCACGAGTACGCAGAGGACCGCGAATCATGCTTACGTAGGCAGCGACAGTCATATTGCCGGTCAGGATCGGCAATGCATAACGACCGCGATGTGGAACTTTAAGTAGAGGGGTTTCAGCAGCAGCCTGAAACACAACACGGATCTTACTCTCACGGAAGAGAGCATCAGCCAGAGTGCCAAGGTTCTTGAAATCAGAAGTGCGAAGGATCATGCTTTAGTCCTTATTGGTTGCGAGGAATATAGTTACAAGACCTACCACGAAGATAACAGCCATCGTTAAAGGTAGCACCCAGTCAGCTACAGGCTTGTCTGGGTTGTGTTCGTACATGCAGTTATCGTAAGCCGCTCTTTCGCCTGTCGTGGCTGAGATCGCGTCATACTTCGATAGAAAGCTGATACAACCATCCTTGTCAGGTTCTCCACTACTGGAACGTGAAACCCAGTAAGCGTTAGATAACGCAGGATTGATGATCGGGGGAGTGTACTGTGGTTCAGTCGCATTAAGCGACCTAGCGCTTGAAGAGGTTCTTGTTACAGGTGTAGCTACTCTTGCAGGCGGTGGCGCTACCCGCACCGGGATGGATACACGAACTGGTACGGATACGACAGTAACCATGGCACTTCCTTAGTAAGAAAAAATAAAGGGGCATAAAGCCGGAGGCGAACCCCCGGCTTTACGATCGGCTACCACTGGAGAAGTGTTGGCCCCTTCTCCAGTCACGGCGCCCAGGCAGTGCAATCAGTTGGCGAATACGGAGGCCGCATCTTCGCTCAGGTAGTTCACGACAGCTTTCAGATCCGAGCCCTTGCGGCCGACACCGAGAGTAACGTCGGTATTGGAAACGCCGAACTTCTCCCACGGCTTGCCCATGGCGGTGCCGGACTTCTTGCGGTGGTAGCTGGATTCGATCTTGCTGTAGCCGATCTTGGTCGACAGCGAACCGGACGCCAGGTCTTTGTTCTTGACCATTGCATCGCGCTGAACTTCGCCGTTGGCCAGGGTGTGAGCAGCAGCGTAGGTCAGCAGGCTGTCCTGAACGGACTTCACGGTGTCGAGGGTGATGCCTTCAGGCAGATGCTTGGCGAATACGTCTTCGGCGCCAGTAGCTTCGGCCACGCCAGTGGTTTCGTCCAGAACGATGATCGGCTTCAGGTCATCGGCCAGGGCGCGTACGGCTGGGTTCAATTCTTTGCTCATGTTGCGATTCCTTGTATTACACGGGTTAGGGGTATTCGACTTTCGAACACAGGGTTTACTACGAATGTAACTATCTACAGAAACCGAGGCTGTGATTGCAGCTGATTCTCAATGTGGTAATGTAGGTTTGTGTTTGATTTAAATACAAAAAAAAGAAATCATCAGATCGGCCGTCGGCCGACCGATCTGATGACTGAGGTTACGCTGCCGGTTTGGCAGTCGCATCCGCAGCAGGGCGAGCATCGACGTTGACAGTTACGTCAGCGTGCGGCTCTTTCTTCTTTTCGCCGAACATCTTGGTGGCGAGCTTGTAACCACCGACCACTGCAACAGTGGCTACGACAGTACCAGCAACAACTGCGCCGACCGGGTGAGCGGTAGCCAGGTCCTTCAGACGTTGTACGTAAGAAACATTCTTTGCAACTTCAGCAGCAACGTTGATCATTTCAGCAGACATGGTGTATCTCCAAATAACAAATTGTTTCGAAAGGTTAGGTGTATTGCGAGTTTACAATGTGCAGCTATAAATCTTTTAGTTCAGATCTGCTGGTTTGCCTTCCATGATATCCATGAAACCTTTGCCGGCAGCTTTGGTCACGACTGCTTTCAGCATGTGACCGATGTTGCGGTTGTAGCCTTCGGCAGAACCGATGGCAGTCCAGAGCGATTCTTCAGAAGTATTGCCATCGCGGAACAGGCCGGAGATAGCGGTTGGAACGTTGCGGCAGATCACACCACCTTCGCCAGCGGTGTAGCGTTCGAAGAACACTGCGTTGCCGACAGGAGTTACCACGCCGATGATCTTGCGATTGTTTGGCATCGGAGTAACCAGTTTGAAACGTTCACCGACTTCCAACCCGGTTTCGAAATCAACCAGTGCGTTGAAGTAACCAGTACCGTTATGGAATTCCTCGCTGAAAGGAACTTCATTAGTGATCTTGTTGTAAGCCAGAGTGAAAGTTTCGTGTGCAGTAGTCATGTGACCTCCTCGGTCGTTTGGTTATATCCAGGATGGATATTGTTGTGTAGATTCAAGTTAACTATGTGTGACTGTAATTAATTTGAATGCGATTTAAACGGCATAAACCTCCCTACAGATGTTTTGGCATCTGTAGGGAGGGATTACGTCACGTCGACCGGTTGCAGGCTGCTGTAATGATCGCAGCGGCCAGCGTGGTCGTGTAGTACGCTTGTTCATACGTCTGGCTAGCCAGACGCACCAAACGGTCCAGACTCGTTTCAAGAGCCAGGGTTACTTCCACCAACTGCTTCTTCTGATCAGAACTCATCCCGTCGGTGTTCTTGCGAGCAGCCTTCAGGTTTGCACGGATCAGATCAGCATCAACGCTGTAGTTGGTGTAACGGGTGTAGCCCAGCACCATCTCAACGACTTTCTTCATGTCGCTGGCAGATGCTTGAGAACGACTGTTGCTTTCGTCCTCAGATCGGTTGAATGAGTCAACAGCACCCTTGAGACCCATCCCTACCTTCAGCAGCGGAGTGGCAGCGTAAGCGGCCCCAACGATCACTGGAGCACCGATAGCCAAGCCACCGAGGGCAATGATCGTACCCCACGCCCAACCGTTCACAGCGCCGAACAGGCCGCCCAGTGCAGCCCAACCAACGGACTTACCTTTAATCCGGATGCCGCTAGTACGAGTGTACTTAGGGACAAGCAGGTGAGGGTAAGGACCTTCGGTCTCTGAGGATTCGATAGTGCAGTTACCCATGAGGTAACCTTCTTCCGTACCCAAGTTGGATGCAGCGGTGAATGGGCGCGCGTTGGTCAGACCGTTCAGCGCAGCCAGTGCGCCTGGACCACGAAGGTTGTTGGACATGGTGCCCATTGCCTTAATAGCCGATTCGATCTGGTCGTGAGCGTTGGACAGGTACTTCGCTTCGGAGCCGATAGCCGCAGCCAGGTCAGTGACCTGACGGTTGTTCCGAGTCATGAACCGGGCAAAGCCTTGGTTACGAATCTTCACAGGACGTTCGGACAACTTGTCGATGTTCTTCTGAAGACGCTTGGCAGCTTGATCGAGTTGATCGTGAGCTTTGTTAAGCTTACTTTCATCCCGACGCAGGAAACTCAGGAGCGCACCTTCTTCGGTGTAGTCCCTGAGATAATCCACATGCTCCATAGCGATCTGGCTAACACGACGAGCATCGCGAGCAAGGCCTTCAATTCGCGCAGCATCACTACCAGCCGCTTCGAAACTCGAAGCAGTGTAAGGCAGCTTAGCCGAACGCATGATGGCACGGAACTCACGACTCATCGATTCAGTGGAGAGGAAGGCTACTTCAGTACTGATCTCGCCATTCTGCTCAGCACGCGCCACGGCATCAGCGTGATCTGCCAACTCATTGAGCTGGGATGACAGATCCTGAGTTTCTTCGATACGCTCGAAGTGATCAGTAACGCTAGGTGCCGCAGCGGTGTCTTCCACCAATACGCCAGAGATGCTGTCTTCAGGACCATCACTGGATTCAGCTACTACTACGCTGGATTCAGTTGAGATGAGATCCATGAATTCACGCATGACTGCCCCTTATTCGTCGCCGGCTTGATGGCCAGCTTGTTTGGCCACTGCGGTAACGACAGCTGCCATGGTGGTGATGTCGTAGAACGCTTGTTCGTAAGCGCAATCGGCGATGATCACCAGACGGGAGATAGCGTCTTCCAGAGCGCCGATGGCTTTCTTGGTAGCTGCCTTATCTTCGGCCGACAGTTCGCCCATCGAAGCGCGAGCTTCTTTGAGTGCCTTGTCGATCGCGTCGGTGTCGACCTTGTAGTCGGTGATCTTGTTGAAGCCCTTCACGGTGTTGATAGCGCTGACCAGATCGGCAGCAGAAGCAGCCGACTTAGCACCGCTGGCATCACGGTTGGTGTTCTTACCAACCTGGTTACCGATAGCCGCACCAACTGCTGCGCCGACGATGGTGCCGACGAAGAAACCGATGGCAGCGCCGATAGCGATCTGCTTACCACGGCCTTTGGCGTCAGCTTTGCTGGTATCACGAACACGTTTCAGTTTAGGAACGCCGTGTACGGCAGCGCCATCGACCAGGAACGCATGGTTACCCATCAGGGCAGGACCCTTGGTGGCGCAGCCGCTCAGGTCACCCAGGAAGTTACCGCCCAGGATCTTCGATACGGCCGAGCCCTTGGTAGCACCGCTAGCCTTCAGGCCGTTAGCCAGGGAAGCGATGGTGGTCATGGACTTGGTCACTGCGTCATGGCAGTGGGACAGATGCGCAGCATCTTTCTCGACGCCCTGCTTCAGGTTCAGGACAGGAGAGTCGCCTTGGGTCAGGAACCCAGCGATGCCGTCGTGAGTGATGATGACCGGGTGGTCTTTCAGGGATTGCAGGCTGCCCGACAGGGAAGCTTCGGCAGCGCCCAGGGCGTTGATGCCTTTGGCGATCTTGCTTTCATCGCGGTTCAGGAAACGCGAGATGGCGCCTTCGTTGGACAGGTCCAACAGGTTGGCACGGTGACCTTCAGCGATACGCTGTACGCGACGGGCGTCGGCGGCCAGATCACGCAGGCGGTTGCCGGATTCGTTGGCTTCGAAGCTGGACGCTACGAAAGGCAGACGATTGGCGCGCATGATGGTGCGGAATTCGCGAGCTGCGGATTCGTTGGACACCGCGATGACTTCTTCGGAAGGAGGGTTTTCTTCCTGAGCGTCGGCCAGAGCTTCGGTACGATCAGCCAGTTCTTCCAGCTGTTCGGCGATGTCCTTGGTTTCTTCAACCTGTTCCATGTGAGTGGACAGGGTGTCATCACCAACGGCCGCTTCGTCGACCAACACTTCGGTCAGAGCTTCTTCAGCAGTCTGGGTAGCCAGTTCAGGTTCTGGCGCGACTTCGCCGGATTCAACGGCGTATTGAAGCAGATGTTCTTTGCTCATGGATACAATCCTAGTTGTGTTGGCTAATTACCAGCCGAGGGAGGTAGGGACGAAGATTTGAGACTTGGTCTTCTCATAGAGAGAACCGAGGATCTCTACCGCTGGAGCAACGCTTTCGAAGCTCTCTTCGGAGTTGTTCTGACGCGTGTGGTCGAAACCATTGCGCAGACGCTCAAGGTTGAACTCAGCCTCGTCGAGTTGACGAGTCACGCTCTTCGACTCCATGCTCGGAGTGTTGTACTTTGTGGTCAGGGCAATGCCCGGATCAAACACGAAGTCCCAAGTGATGATCTTGGTCATGTGCTTGGTCATGTTGCCGAAGTTCTTCTTCGCAAAGCAACGGATGGAGAAGTTTACGTCTTCATCCGGATTGTCCAGCATGTCGCCAAACGCCTTGGCTTCCTTACCAGAAGGCTTGACCTCGCCGATCAGGGCGATGACCTTACGACCACGTTCGTCAACCACGGTGTCCAACGAAGGACGAACGCGGCGAATGTGGCAGCACATGTTGGCTTCAACGATCGTACAGATACGAACGAACCAATCTTGGTCGCTCATGCCTGGCGGACGAACTGGGTGACCCCACTCGCCACGGATACGACCAGCCTGCATCATGCGCAGGAACTCTTGGTCGTTCTCCAGATAACGCATTGCAGAGGCGGTGTCATAAAGCCAGCCGCCGTTACCGAAGGCACCGAATGCCCCCAGCAGGATTTCTTTATAGCCGTTACCTACATCCTTCAGAACGCCCTTCTTGCCGCTATTCGCCAAAGCGATGCTGCTGTAGGAGCTGACCTGACTGGAGTTCGGCAATTGAATGGAAGGCATGCCCATGATTCTATTCCTTATCGACGCAATACCGTCTCGAACCGTTCATTACGATCGGATGGATTCGCCAACGTACTGGTCATACCTGGGTCGAAATAAGAGCCGCCCAGACGGGCCGTCATGTTGGTTGAGCCAATACTCACGTTACGAAGAGCCACAAAGTACGGTGACTTAGTTGCCAGCAGAGCTTTGGCGTTCGGAACTTGCCGCCAGTATCTGGTTGGGTTATCCGGGTCACGGCACAGTTGCGCTGCGATGTATTCCCAAATAGCAAGGTCCGCGCCTAAACGCACACCATTGTATTTAAGGGATTCGCGGAAGATGAACGGGATGTCGGTGTAATCGTAATACCACGGAATACGACCTTTACCGAGAAGCTCGGTATAGATGCGGTGAGGCAAGTTATCTACCACGACCGGTTCCGTAGACGCGATGACCTTTGAACCTTTGTTGTAGCTGAGCTCGATATACCCGACGTCATCGATCACGATACGACCCACACGGTCAGGCTCTGTCTTCAACATAGCCGTAACAGTGGATGGAGCGTAATAGTTGTCTTCGGTGATAATGGCCAAACAACCGAGGATGTACGAGACATCCTCGATCACAGCCAGACCACGTTCAGCAAACCGTTCAGGGATATGAATCCGCAAAGGTTCCATCGCGATGAATGTGGTGCCTGCCTTCTTGAGACAAGCATCCACACGGGCCTTCGAGCGTTTATATACCGATGAAAGCATACGTCACGCCCCTTGATGATTAAGCAGCTTCAGCCTTCGTAGGAAGCATCATGCTGCCAACCCACTCACTCAGGTACTGAATGGTGGCGAGGGTAGCTACTTCTTTCGCCGGCAGACCAGGCTGCTCTTTCTCGACCTTGAACATGATGTCGATCACACGGGCCGCGTCGGTGTGGGCGTACCAAACCACGCAGATAGCCGCAGTGATGATACCCGACGGTTCGAATTGCAGACCGTTGTGTTCGTACAGAGCGTCGATGAACTGACGCAGACGACCCCACGCCTTCTCGGCGCTGTCACCTTCGATCACGAACTCGCCCTTCTCTGCGATCATGTTCACGTCTTCACGCAGAACAGCTTGCAGAGCCTTACGGGTGTGTTCGTGCTTGCTGATGCTGACAGCCTGCTTGCGTGTAGCGTAATCGCGAGCATAGATGTCAGTCAGTTCAGCAATGATCTCAGGGTTGAGCATCTGCCCACCGATGTACTTACGGCCGATCAGCTCGTTACCGATCACGGCTTCAGAGGTCAGACCTTCGTTCAGAAGGATCTTGTAAACCTCACCGGTCAGTTCGCTCACGCCCAGCTCTTTAACGAAGTTACCCTTATACAGGGACTTGTTCTTGATCTGGATGTTCAGCTGATCAATCAGGCTCAGCGCACGCTTGGCAGCGACGTTGGACAGAACGGCGCGAGCATCGTTGTACGCGGTCAGCGAAGACTGCACGCCTTCTTTCGGCGTTTCGATGTTGCGCAGAACAATAGCCAGTGGCAGAGAGAACTCTACCGGCATATTGGCGATACCTACGCGGCCGCTCAGGACGTCAGCGATTGCGGACAGACCACGACCTTCTTCGGCGTTCAACAGTTCCTTGAGGGATTCGTTGAAGCCACCTTCGTCGGTAAGCTGCGCCAGGGTTTCGATTTCAGCTGGGGAGTAAGTACCCAGAGTCAACGCACCCGGCATGCTGGCCATTGGGTTGTTTTCCCAACGCTCAACGAACTGCAAGCCAGGAGCCAGCTTGTAGATCTCAGGCAGGTAGTTGAACTTCAGCGTGAACGGCAAAGGAACGATGTCCAGGCCTTCCAGACGCGCAGTGAACGATTCCAGTACACGGCGAACGTGAGGGATCACGGTGTTACGGGAGAAGTCCAGAGTACGGCGAACCGAAGTGGTCACCAGCTCGATACACTCGGACAACAGAGCGGCGTGGGTTTCGCCACGGCTTGCATTCAGCAGTGCAGCACTGATTGCATCGTAGCTCGCTTCACCCGGATTGAAACCGATCAGCGGAGCGTCACGGACGATGCTGGCGAGAGGGGTGTCAGCGTGGGCATCCAGCGAGATGCCTTTTTCAGACAGCATCTGGGAAAGAGGAATAGCTGCGGCAATAGCGCTAGGCTCAAGCATGGCATTTCTCGCTCAGTACTTTGTTCAGGGAGGCAACGGCCAGAACTTTGACCGAGGACTGGGTGATCTTCACGCCGTCAACTTCAGCAGCAACGTCGTTGCCGATAACGTTCAGCGCGACATCGCCGATCAATTGGATGGCGGTTGCCAGAATCGGCAAATTCTTAATTTCGTTGGGAGACATCAGGAAATACCTCGACTATATACATACAGCCACTCCCGGTCTTCCGGGAGTGGTGTGCTTTTATTTACTCGCCAAAGTAATCGGCGTATGCTTCTTCACCGATAAACCGCAGGACGGTATTGGTCGTTCCGATATCGAACGGACTTGTTACGATCCGGTCAATAACCGACTTGGCACCGAAGATCGCGTCGATGAACTCACCCTCAAGAGTCCGGTTGCTACCGATGAGGATTTCACCGACTGTAGACTTCATCTGGTTGGCAATTACCAGCTTATCGCCGATGCCCATTCCCACCGGGGTGGTGATGTAAACCATGATGATTGCCTGACGGTCTTCAAGCGTGTGTCCGTCGATACGAACGTTGCGTCCTACGCGAGCAGGAACGTATTCCTTACCCAGACGTTTGGCAGAGCGTTTGCGCTCTTTCTCCGAATCAGCCACGATTTCCATCAGGCTGTCGGACATCGAGTCGATCTCACCGTTGTAAAAGACCTCGACCTTGGCAACCTCACCCACGGCCTTAGCCTTAGGCGTCATCGCTGCCCAGTTACGGAGTGTCTCCCGCGTAGCGTCGTCATAAAGCCCGGCAGCAGACGAAACCGCGCCTTCAATCGTGCATAGAATTGTGTCAAGGTCGGTCTTATCACCTACCTTAACCAACCCACTAATGCCGTCATGGAAGTCGACTACAATCGTCTTGAGCTTACTAACGTAAGTACCCATACGTTTGGCGAAATCAACAGAGATGGAGCTACTGTCTTCTACGGTGTACGTGGCTTCACGAAGTGCGATGCGACCAATGCAACCGTTCATGTAGTCAACGCGACGCTTGTCCAACAGGCTTGGTTTGAAGAAGCCTTGGTTGTAGGTAATGACGTCGAACTCCTTGACCTTCTCACCAACCTTAAGGGTAGTGGCGATGGTGTTCGGATAGACAGAACCTTCAGCAGTCGTGTGAACCAATCCAAGCGGATACTTAGCAACCGTACCGTCCTTCATGGTAACGGTGATTGCATCAACGGCGATCTCAGTAACCTCGCCATCTTGCTTCGCGGTAACAGCAAACTCAGGACTCATCCGAGAAGCGATCACTCGCTCCATGCCGGTGCGAGCGCCTTGAACTTCCGACCCCACAGTCATGATACCGTGACCGTGCTGTACTTGAATGAAGTTCAGACGTTTAGGGTCATCGCCGTCCGCACCGAAGCTGAGCAAGCCTGCGGTAGAGAACAATGCAGATGCGCCATCCCGTTCTGCGTCGTACATCCGAACCGTACCACGTACAGAGGTCAGGTTAGAGTTCGGAGACAGATAGGTGATGATTGCCACGTCACCGGAGTCAACCGTACCTTCCGAGATAAAGCCCATGTCTTCATCAGTAAACAGACGGGTGTTAGCAACCATCGCACTACGGCTACGACCACCACGACCACCGAAGGTGATAACTTCCCGTTCCCGCAGACTGTGGATCGGGTTGATGTTGTTTACTGGAGATGTGGTTGGGTCTTGCACCAGCGCGTTGATGGTGTCGTTCGGGTTAACCACCACAGATGCCCGGCCAGTAGCCGAACGAGTAGTGTAAGAACGGATAGCCTTCGAGAGTGTCTCGTAAACCACACCCGCCACACGTTCGTAACCACGAACCCTTTCCAGACCTTCTACCAGACGATCCTTATCTTCACGGCGCACACGCACCATGTTGGTTTGGAGCATCTCGGTAGCGCGAACCAGAAGACCAGTAAAGGTCGTAGGTTCTTTCATCCATTCGAGCAAGTCCTGAGTAATCGGGTCGATGAACAAAGTGTTCAACGCATCCAACTCACGAACATAGCGCGAACCTACACCACTACGCTCAAGTACAGCAGCGTACACATCCCTGTCGTTAAACAGTTCAATGTCGTAGTTCCGGATGACAGCATGGTAAAGGTTGAAGCCACTGAGCAACATACCCGCCATTACGTCGCTGCGCTTGAAGATCAGCGATTCGTTCTTAAAGCGGATTGCGTACTCATCAGCCTGAAGGTTCAGACGCTCGCCAACCAATGCACGTCGTGGAACGACGTTAAGCACTTTCAGCAGTTCGTCGATACCCAGCAGGTAAGCCAGTGCGAAGCCTACCGGAATGGTCTTCGAGTAGATCTTCATCTCAGCCATGTACATCGGCGTCGAATCAGGACCAATCTCGATACCGCACAGAGACTCAACCGTACCCAGGTCTTGCAGCTCATTCTTCCAATGAACGTAGATCATGCCGTTAGGAGCCATGACCAACGGACCCATCTTGGAACGACCGCAGAGAACGTAGCCGCCTTTCTCGAGCGACAGTTCTTCCTTGGTGTAGTTGAACTTCTTGATCCGGTGTTTGTAATCGAAGTACAGATCCAGCTTATCAACCGTGAAGCCAGCAATGCTACCGGCGATAGTCGAGTAGACCATCGGTACGTCAGCTTTGAAGTTGGTTGCATCAGACAATACAGCGTTGCTGATGTGCGGATCATCTGGATCAAGACATTTAACAGTCAGTTGACCCAACAGCCATTTGCCGTAATCGAACTTCTTACGGTTCGACCGTTCAACGAAGATCTTCGAGTAGTAGCTAGAGAGCGCCACTCGGTTAGGACCTACCTTACGGATCGGCAAGTCGGAACGTTGTTTCCGCATGCGGTACTCAGTACCGTTATACAGGAACGTGCCATCTTCACGAATAGTCGGAAGCTCGAACTTAACTGTGGAAGGAATACCCACAGCCGGCGCAAACTTGACGATGTGCATCTCACGATCGTTCACGGCATCGATCTTACGATCAACCACGTAACTCGTAATCGCTACGGCGCCCTTCTGCATCGAAGACACAGCACGCATGATGTCTTTCTTCAGTACAGACTTGATGTACTTCTGATCAACAGCATCCACACGGCTAAATGCCAACGACTTATCGGTCACCACGGAATCGTTGGTCAACTCCTTAGGATCGACCAGAACGTCTTCACGAGTGATCTTCATTGCGTCAACGAAGTTACCTTCACCACCGTAGGGGTTAGGGAGTGTCTCGTAGACGGTTGAGAGGCGCTCTAAGCGACGATACTCACCTTGGGTAAGCAACCCCTTGCCGTACAGCTCATTGGCCTTGTTGAGCATTGCCTCACCTTCTTTGGCGACACCTGCTTTCTGGGCCATGAGGTCAACGTTGATAACCTTCTGTTCAATCAGGTCACCTTCTTCGTCGACTTGTTCGGAAGCGGCGAACATGTCCTTCAGCTTGTCGAGCTCTTCCAGTTCTTTCTCAAGCTTGGAGAGTTCAACGTCATCGTCCATCAGCTGATTGGAATCACCCAGCGCGGTCAGGTCGTCTTCGAGGTCGAAGTCTTGCGAGTCGATCTTCGCGTCATCTGGATTAACTTCAACCAGAGGCTCTTCCAGTACAGCATCGCCAGTTTCAGTGGCGATAGGAGTAGTGCCTTGGTGGATCGTGGTCATGAGTTTCAGGAAGCGCAGAGCAAAGGTCTTTGGTTCTTCACCTTTCTCACGCTGCTTCTTTTCTTTAGGGTCTACGTCAGCCGCCAGACCTTTCTCAGAACGGAACGAATCCAACCAGCCGAGGTTGATCACTACCCAGCCGTTCAAACGACGAACGATCAGGTTGATCTTGCTGAGGTTGTCATACTCCAGTTTACCGAACAGGCTCTTGGAGCGTTCAGGACCAGCCCACATGAAGAGATCAGCCAAGAGCTTAGCTTCAGGTGTGCGGAACTTAGCCAGCGTCTGTGCGGTGAGGTTACTCTGATACTCACGCAATGCAGCGAGAGGAGGGATGACATCAGGGAGATCAACCTCGATGAACTGTTGGCGGTTACTAACCTTTGCCAAATGGTTCATGTTCAGAATAACTTCGTGGTAGATGTTGTACCACATGAAGTACGATGCGCGGAACGATGCCGAATACTTGACGATGTGCGCCAGCATGGAATAGTTGAAGACGATCAGCGACTGTTTATCAGTCTCTAAGCGCTCCAGCTTACGCATGGGGCGGAACGCCCGGTTCCGGCGGCGGTACTCAGTGATCATACCCTCGACGTTGCTGAGGGTCTTCACAGGGTTCCCAATTGGATCGACATACCGACGCATGTGATCGATGTACAGGAGCGCCTGACGAGTCAAGAAGATCTGGTCAGACGCTTGAGGACCTACGGACACACCGTCAACGTTGGCGTAATGCAGGATCGACAACTTTGGCAGACAGAGTTTGGCAATCGGATACAACTTAGGAGCATTGATCTCCGATTGCCGCCACAAACTGAACTGTCTGACGTATGCGTCGAGATTTAACATTTCAGACATGATTGAGATATCCCCGTGGATCAGTCAACCGACCTACGAATAGTGTCAGCGTTCTGAACGACATGATTGAATCGACTGGTCAGGTTACGGATGACCAATTCGGAGGTATCGTAAACAACAGACGCACGAGGAGCACCAGAAGGCTTCACCCACGCAGCGCGCGTTCCGAGATACCGCTCAGTTTCTTCGAGCGATTCTTTCATCATGACTTTGGTGGACGAACCGGTGTCACCATCAAAGTCAGCGCCGAGGCCGCTAAGACGGCTTGGGTGCGGTGATTCAGAATCGTGATATGTGGTCAAGCCGAACTTCGGATACTCAACGGCCATGAACTCATCGCCAGTCTGCTTCTCCCAGTTCTCATCCATCTCCCAGCGAACTTCGCCAACGGATGTGGACTTAACGTAGATGCGGGACGGGTAAGTCGAGTCATCACCGGCAACCGGATAACGAACGATGTCCGTGAAGTACTTGCTCCACTTGGAATACCCGCAGAGGTAGATCAGTTCGATCAACGTCATTGGGTGGACATTGGCTTTATCAAAGCCAGCAGGTAGTTCGTCAATGGAGTCGAACACCTTGAAGGTATCCTCGCCCAGATAAACCAACGACAGATAGCAGCCGTTGATCATGATAGGACGACCACGAGCTTCGTTATCGATCAAGTGGTTGATGACATCACGCTGGCCATCTTCAGTAATCCAACGGTCACGCTCATACGCCGAGAGGGAAACCCACGTACGTTTGAGAGTCTTCGGATCAACCAGAGAAACGTCACCTTCACCAGCCGCCATGACCTTCGACAGGAATCCTGTGCGGAGCCAGTGTATGACCAACGGCGCAAGACCCACTGCTGTCTGGTAAACACCCAACACCGTACTGTCAAAGCTCGGTACGTTAGGGGAGTCCAAACTGACACCGGTGGTGTTCATGGAGGTCAGTACGTTACGAGTACCTTCACGCACACGGCGGGATGCCCACTTATCTTTAAGGAAGCCATCCTTACCACCCTGGAAGCGCTCCAGGTACTTGTACAGCTCGTTGATGATCAAGGTCAGGGAAAGACGTGCCTGATCGTACGCCGACGACTCCATGTCGCTTGAGCGGGTAATCGTGTTGGTGATGGAAATCGCTTTGAAGTAATACTCGTTGATCTCGTGTTTAGTCACGCGACCATCTTCACCCATCTCCACGTCACGCAAACCAGCAGGCATAACGATGAGGTTCTTCATCAACCAACGGTGACGCCACTTCTCAAGGAACTTGATCCGCTCGTTACGCGCTGGAGACTTGTTAGGCTTCAGCTGGATCTTGTCGAGGTAGCGCATGAAGAACGAGAAGCCAGTTTCAGCATCCTCATCAATGCTCGCAACGAAGTCACCTTCAGCCTCGTCGAACTTAGCCATGCGGGTGCCGTCAAGAATAGTCTTGTACAGATCACGCTGACCCACCAAGTCACGATAGACCTTGGGGTGGATGATGTTTACTTTAAGATCAATCTTGCCGTAAATCTCATCACGTTCGGTAGAACCAACCATCCCGAAGATTCGAGTGGAATAAAGACCGTCATCGTGGAAGTCGCTAGTAGCGCCCTCGGTGATGTCAAGTCGTGTAATTGGAGCGATGTGCTTAAGGTCTGCATCCGAGGCATGCAGAATCCAGAGCAACGCGGGTAGCATGTCAGGTTTCAAGACGCTCACCTCATTTAGAAACAAAGTTGTATGAACGATTGCCTCCCTTATAGAGAGACGGATTTATGGCCAAGAAAGACGAATTCGATTTAGGGAAGGACGACTTAGACGACTTGAACTTCGATGATCTCAACTTCGACGATATGGATTTCGGCGAAGACTCGATGAAAGACAGTCGCAAACCTGTCGAGCATTTCAAAGACACGTTTAAGACCAACGTTAAATCGAAGTTAACCGATCCCGGCTTCATTAAGCGGATGATCAAGAAAGTCGTCGGTAAAGGCTACGTCCAAGCCTTTGATGCATACGATGCATTAGACTCGACGATTGCCGACATCATGAAGGATAACGCTTCCGAGCTGAGTCCTTACCTGATCAAATCAAAACAAAAGATGGACCGGATGAATCCTACTCTTCGGAGAATGATTCCTGGGTCCATCCGCGACGCTGTTGATAGCGCAGAAGAACCGTATCGCCACGACGAAGGTCCTGATGAACTCACTCAGAACATCGACGGCATTGATAAGCTTCTTGGTTTCCAAGCCAAGCAGCAGATGCAAGGCGATTACCGCGAAGCTGTAAAAGACGTTCGCGAGAAGAAACGCTTCACTGCGGAGATGAAAGTCTCCACAGCCACGGCTAAAGGTATCGGTCGACTGGTTGGCTATCAGGACACTGTTCTGGTTAACTACCATCGGAAGAGTATCGAGATTGGCTATCGTCAACTCGACGTCGGTATCCGTACCTTAAAACTTCACCAACAGCACTATCACACGAGTGAGATGTTGCTGAAGGACATCCTCAAGAACACTGGCTTGCCAGACTTCCTGAAGATGAAGACGACTGAGATCGTCGAGCAACAATTGAAACAACGTCTTGCTGGCGCTGCCATGCAGGGTGTTGCTGGATCTGCGAAGAAGTTCTTCGGCGGGATCAAACAGAATGCCTCCGACATGCTCGGTCAAGGTCTTCAGTTTAACCAGTCGTTGAATGAAGGTTCCGAGATGGGCGTTAACCGCGCTCAGATGGCGGGTAGCATCCTCGGTTCTCTTGCAGCAGACTGGGTAGGCGACAAGGCTGAAGACGCCGGTAACTGGGCAGCGAAGAAGATCAAGCCTAAGTTGGGCAAGATGGCTGGCGTGCAGAAAGGCGACAACATGTTGCGCCAACTGTTCGGCGGGATCTTCCAGCGGGTTAACGACTACGCTAAGTCTGACACGGATTACGATAACAAGTACTGGGCACTTCATGAGGGCGCTAAAGGCCTGATCGATACGCACCAGACTGCTCGTACCGTGAATGGCAACGGGATCATGGATCTCGATAAGCCTGCGCAGTTCGATAACATCTTCCACAAGTCGGTAGTGGAGATCATCCCTGCTCACTTGGCTTCCATCGATCGCTGGGTTAAAACCATGGCGACTGGTCAGGATCAGGAAGAGACCGCGTTCAGTCATTACACCGGCAGTTTGGTTTCACGTTCTACGCTCAAGAGCCAACACCTCAAGCTCACACTTAAAGGAAACCTGCCGAACGTACGTGGCATGGTGGATGAGATCCTTGGTGAGATGGGCGCAGGCGAACTCTCCGGTGATGCGCGTCGTGCGCTGCGCTTGCAGTTGACCACTGACCTTCAAGAAGGCATGGACTTCAAGGCTGAGCGTTACGTCGAGAAGAATACGTGGGATAAGACAGATCCATCCGTCGCGAACGAAATCATGGACTTCTTCCACGACAAGTTCAAACTGGATAAGGAAACCAAGCAACACATCGGTGACCAGGATAACCTGTCGTTCCACAACGACGTGCGTGACAAGTTCATCGACGTATCAAACAACCTGCCTGACTTCGGTAAGGCAATGGGCGAGCTTACATCTGCCACTGGTCGTCGTACTTGGCGTGAACTTGGGCTGACCCGATACAACGGTAACCAATCTGACTCGATCCAGATGAAGGAGCTCTACCAAGCGCTGTTGGCTGGTGATGAGACTGACATCGTTAAGAAAGAGGACAAGAAGGAAACCGCTAAGGAGAAGCTGCAACGTCTGAAGGCTGAGGAAGAGAAGCGTCAGATTCGTGAACGAGGGTCTGTTGACCTTGAAGACGATGACGATCTTCGCGCTTATGACGATGGTGATGGTAAACCTAAAGGTCCTCGCCCGCCACGTAAGACCAGCAGCTCGAACCGCCCGAAGAAGAATCGCCCTGACCTCGCTCCTCCGCTTCCAGCGCAGGTTCAAGCCAACGTAGTAATGCCGGAGTCCATCAAGGCAATTGTTGAGTTCCCAGAACTCTTCAAAGCTTCCGACGAAGAGACGCACAAACGCCTCGACGCACTGGTAGCTGCTGCTGGCGCTGCTAATGGCTTCCTCGATTACTTGGCGCACAAAGCGTCCGGGTCGATGGGCGACGATACTGAAGCCCCTGGCGACGGCGGTACTGGTCCTTCCGGCGGCCCACAGAAGAAACGGTGGAGAGACTATTCCATCGGTAACGCTGCGGGTCATGGCTTGAAGGCTGGTAAGGTTGCCGGTAAAGGTATCCTCGGTTACATCAAGGGTACTTACGGTGCGATGTGGAAGGTCGGTAAGTTCGGCGCTAAGACTGGCTTCGCAGCCGCTAAGCTTCCGTTCACCAGCATCAATGGGTTGGGCGTTTCCGACGTTCACGTCATGGGTGATGAAGAACCATCGCTGCTGGCTAAAGGCATTAAGAAAGGTTGGTACTTCGACGTCAATTCGAATAAGACCATCATGTCCATCAAGGACATTACCGGTGCGGTGAAAGATCGTGAAGGTAACGTAGTCCTTACCCAAGAAGAGTTCGAGAAAGGACTCTACAACGGTAAAGGTCAGTCGCTTGCTGGGATGGGTTTGAAGTTCGGTATGAAGGCTGGTGGTATCGCGGCTAAGTTGGGCGCTGCGTACATCGGCGGGACGTACGGTTTGATGTGGAAAGGTATCAAGATGGCGTCTAACTTCGCTGTCAACCAATTCACTCAGTTTGATGCCTACTTCCCAGGCGACACCGAACCTCGTATTCGCTCGAACCTCATGAAGAAGGGTAAGTACCGTAACGCTGACGGTTCCCCAATCATGTCCCTTAAGGAAATCAAAGGCCCAGTCTTTGAGATGTCCGAGAAGGGTGAGATGAACGAAATCGTTTCTCAGGAAGAGATCGATAAGTACAAGTCGTTCTATACTCGTAATGGTTCGCTACTGTTCACCATCGGCAAAGGTTTTGCTCAAGTCGGTGTTAAAGCTGCGCAGCTCGCAGCTAAGGCTGCGTTGGCGTACGGTAAGTTTGCTATCAAGATGTACAAAGGCATTGCCAAAGGAGTTGGTAAGGTCGTTGGTGGCGCTTACAAGTTTGTCGCTGGGCGGTTCGGTAAGAACGGTGGTATCGGGATGCTCGATGAGGAGATGGCTGCTGCCTCTATCGAGATTGGCGTTGAGCAACTGAAAGTCCAAGGTCAGATCTTCAATCTCTTGAGGAAGAAACTCGACCCCGAAGGTGTTCACGGGGATACTGATGGTGACGGCATGCGGGATAACTCCTGGGCTGACATCCTGAAGAAGAGAAAGGAGAAGAAAGAAGGTAAGGGTGGTAAGGATGCTGGTAGCGAAGCTATCGTAGACGCCATCAAGACCATGAACAAGGATCTTGACAAGAAACTGGATAACCTCGCTGAGGTGACTGAAGAAGCCGGTGAATCCAGCTTGCTGGAAGACGCAGCAGATCTTTCGGATCTGGGTGGTGACGGTCACGATAAGAAAGGGAAGAAGGGTCGACCTAAGAAAGGATTCAGGTCTGGTCGAGGAATCCGTGGGAAGATCGGTAACGGCGTTAGCAAAATTGGTCGCGGACTGAAGAAGATCCCTGGGGCTAAAACGCTTGGTCGTGGCGCAAGCATGCTGGGACGTGGGGCTGGTTGGTTGGGTCGTGGTGCCCTGATGGCTGCTGAACTCGTTCCGGGTATGGCTGGCATTGGTTCCATGGCGGCCACTGCTGGTAGTGCATTGATGACTGGTGCATCCGTTGCTGGTGGTGCTCTCCTGACTGGCGCTTCTGCCGTCGGTAGTGCGGCTATGGCTGCTGGTAGCGCGGTAGTCGGTGTTCTGGGTGCTCCGCTGATCCTTGGTGCGATTGCGGTGGGTGGTATCGCTTATCTCGGGTATCGCTACTACAAATCGAATCAGGCGAAGAAGTTCCCTCTGCTCTATCTTCGGATGACGCAGTACGGGGTAGCTCCTACCAACGAGGATCGAGTGAAACAGGTACTTGCTCTTGAGAGCCTGTGTAAGGGCGCTGTAACTGTCACTCGTGATGGTAAAGCTTCGATGGACCCGAAGTCTATTGATGCCGCGGCATTCCTGAAACTCTTTCCAACCAATGGACCAGAAGAACAGCACAACCTACTGGCTTGGATCGCTACTCGCTTCCGTCCAGTGTTCCTGGCTCACTGTACTGCCATGCAGTCTATCCGTGGTACTACGGATCTGGTGAGTGCCGATGAAGGTATCGGTAACGGTGACCTGTCTGCTTTCCTTCAGATTGTCGACCTTGCTAACATGCAGAAGGTTTACGACGATACTGATACTTCTCCATTCGATAGCGATCTTGATTGCGATGCGGATGACGTTGAAGATGCGATCAAGATGGTTCGTGATCGTAAGGAAGCCAAGGCTGAGAATAAAGCCGCTGCCGTAGCAGGTGGTATCGCTACAGGTAACATGGCTCAAGTTGCTAAGAACACCACGTTGGGCGTGGCTGCTAATGGTCAGGCTCCAAACGACATCGCTAAGGGGTTGACTATCGCTCCTGGTGTTGTAGGTGGTTTCGGTGCAGCTGCTCAGGTGGGTAACCGCGTTGCCAGCGCTGCGAAGAAGAACCTCGATATCCCGACAGCTGTGCGTTTCAAGACGTACGGCCTGAAAGAGATGTCGCTGGATAAAGCTCAGCAGCTCCAAGCTGTGGAAGACATCTACTGGGAAGCAGTGCAGTATTCGGGCACTGACAAAGCGATGATTGGCGGTAATCAAGAAGAGCTGGCCCAAAAGGTCATGGTTGTCTTCAAGCCTGCTGATGGTCAAGCCCACGAAGATGCTACGCGCTGGTTGAACTACCGTTTCATTCCAACCTTCCTCCAATACTGCATCTCGTCCCGTCGTCGTTTCAATGGCGCTGCGAAAGATGCATCCCGTAACCTTACGGGTGTGTTGATGAAGGAGGTTCTGCAAGAGACCATCCAGACTACTACAGCCACCATGATGTCTTCGGTGAGTGTGTGGTCCATTACCAACAGTCCTTGGGTTGGATATGAGTTGGAAACTCTTCCTGGGTCGGTGACGTTGTATCTTGACGGCATTGACACCGGCGATAAGAGCAAGGTCCTTAACGTAGACGGGATGGAAACTCAGAAGCGTACAGCAGGTCAGGACTACGGCACTAAGCTGAGCAACATTGCCATGGGTAACACCTCGGCAAACGGCAACCGCGGAAACGTGGGTGTGACCGGTCCTACTCTGGCGAACATGGGTAAGGTGTTCAGTGGACAACAAGTCGCTGGTGGTGTAGCGGGTCAAGCTCCTGGTGGTCAAGGTACTGGCGCTTTGCTGATGTCTGGCAAGTACGGTGCTGAGGTCGTGCATCCCGGTGGTGGTACTGGCGGGGATATCAACAAGATCCCTCAAGGCACCGGGAAAGGTTGGGGTGCGATGGGTCCGATCATTACAGCTGCGGCTGAGATGGTTGGCTTCGATCCTAAGATCGCTGCGGCTGTAGCTGGTGTTGAGTCCGGGTTCGATCCGAATGCGTCTAGCGGTATTGCACACGGGTTGTACCAGTTCGTTAAAGGTACTTGGAGCGACATGATGACCAAGTACGGCGCGACTTACGGGATCGCTCCCAACACGCCGATCACAGATCCTCGGGCTAACGCCATCTTGGGTATGTGCTACCTGAAAGAGAACTACAACGGTCTCAGCAAAACGCTTGGCGGTAAAGTAACCGACGTCGATCTGTACGCAGCTCACTTCTTGGGTCTTGGCGGGGCACGTAAGTTCCTCTCCGCTCCTCGTGACGGTTCTGCTGATCTGTACGCCAGTGAAGCGGCCATCAAGAACAACGCTTCCGTATTCCGTGATAAAGGCGGGCGGATGCGTACAGTTGGTGAGGTGATCTCTGAACTGGATCGCCGTGTAGACATCGGTCGTAAGAAAGCCGGGCAGTCGTCTACATCCACTACCTCTGGTATCGCTAAAGACGTTGGTGCGGCTGACATGAACGCCACTGCATCGGCTGCGGCCGGTGGTACAGGTGGTGGTGCTGATGCTTCTGGTGGAGATGATCCTAAAGAAGCGGATGGTCCTACTACGGTAGGTGGTGCGATTGAAGCTTCGGGCGGTCTTACCGCAAGCGCTAACGCAGCAGCAGCAGCATCTTCCTCGGCAGCTGGTAGTGGCGCGGCTCCTAGCGCTATTGCTACTGGCAGTACGTCGGCAGCAGCTATCGCTGAGATCAAAGGTGGTAATGGTGCAGGTACAGGTTCTCCTACTGTAGCCCCTCCATCCCCGATGATCCCTCAACCGTCTGCTTCGGCAGCAGCGGCCACTGCGTCGCAACAATCTGCAATGAAGACGCAGGAAGCAGCTAACGTTGACCTCAGTGGCGTGATGCAGAAACTGCTGGAAGTCAACCAGGACTCTAACACCACACTTCACGGTATCTTGGCTAAATTGGATAACCTTGGTGGTGGGACTCCTCAAGCTGGCGCTCCGACTCCACCGAAACAAGAACCAGCGCGCCGGACTCCTCTGGACAACACGCGTGCTAACGCTGTGACGTAACAATACCGGGTGGGGAAACTCACCCGGCTTCTTTCCCAACAGGATGTATCTATGGCTCGGAAATATATCCTCGATAAATCGTGGGCGGGTAATGCGTTCTTGGCTCCTGCCAGCGCGTTGTCCGATGCCACGAACAACACCAGACGTTACTACACCACTTCTTCTCGCAAGTTCATCGACACCTCGATGGGAGGACATTTCCAAGTAAACCCTCTGCCTCAATTTACGGGCAACTGTGACTTGAAGCACAAATCCCTATACTCCAAGTCTTACGGCGTAGGTCGTTGGTGGAGTGAGGTGCTTGACGATAACTCTCAGCAGATCCACATTCGGGCAGGTGTTCCGAAGTTCAACTCGATGACGAACTTCTTCGGTAACTTCTACAACGTGTACGCAGGCTCGATGGCCCGTACAGGTCGTGCTCCGTCTGTGTGGTTTAAAGCGGGTGAGGTTGCAGGCTTCATTGGTACGATCCCTTTCCAGCCGTTTATTCTTGCTGGGCAGATGGTCGACTTCTTTGCCGGTATGCCGCGTTCGAAGTATTACTATCTGAAACCAACCATGTACCCGTACTGGTGGGCGGTAAGTAGTTTCGTGAACGGCATGTTCGTTAACTTGGGTTTGTCTCCTCACTTCGTTAACGACGAACAGAAACGGTTCTTCGATCCGCTGGCTGTTCCGGATAAGGCTGACTCCGATTCGATGCACCGCATCATGCCTGACATTGTAATGTCGGCTGGTGGTATCGATGTATTTGCGTTCTCTACCAAAGCACAGCGTCTGGCTAACCAGTATCGTGCGATGATGGACAACGCCATGTCCGGTCTGACTGCTGACCCTGCACAACGGGCTGAGCAGTTCAACAAGATGATGGGTCAAGCCATCGAGACAGGTACGATTCAACTCAGTGACCCAGGGTTCTCTCTGGCTGAGTACGAAGAAGCGTACATGGCGTTCGGTGGTGAGTATGATGCAAGCAAACCACCGAAGACAGACGAGGACTCCAGTGAAGAAAGCTAAGTCACTAAAATGGCGAAGCAGGCGAAAGCTGAAGCACGGATGGGCGCTGACTTTGTAACGTTCCGTGTGAACAACACTGGCACTAACTCCGATAGCTTCAACAACGCCATCACTGAACCGTCCATCAAGACCGAAATCAACGCGATGTCTTCCAAGGCTCGTATGGCGCGATTCAACATCGCTGACGGTAACATCGCTGGACCTATCGGTGCAGTCATGGATATCGTCGGAGACGTCGCCAAGGGTATCTTGAACGCCGCTCAGGTAGAAGGGTTCATCGCTCTGGCCGGTAACGCCTTCGCTGACATTCAAAAGGTGTATGAAACGTCCTCGGCTGACATCGGCCGTACTACGTTCACCATTCACCTGAGATCGTGGGCAGCAGATGACTGGGTTCGTTTGCAGAACCTGTTCATTCCGTTGGGCGCTATCTTGGCGCTGGGTCTTCCTCGTGCAACCGGGCGTGCTTCGTATGACGGTCCGTTCCTGCTGGAAGTCTACAACCAAGGTCGTACGATCATCCGTGAAGGTCTGATCTCCTCGATCAGTATCGAACGTGGTGTGGGTGACGTTGGTTACGCTAAGGGCGGTAAGGTTCTTGGTATTGACGTTAACGTTACTATCGATGACCTGTCCAACGTACTGTCGGTTCCTATCAACCCGAACGTGAGTGGCGTCACTGGTGCTATCAGTGCCGTGGCTAGCGCATTGGGTGGATCGGCTGGTGAAGCTACTGCGGCTGCACTGACCAAAGCAACCTACGGTGAAGATAACAAGTGGACCGACTTCATGGCGGTGATGGCGTCCATTCCTTTGGACGTACAGATCAACGGTACTCGGAAGTGGCAACTCAACATGGCGCGTAGCCGTGCGGAAGCTGCTCAATGGCGTTCTCCTTATCGCATGGCATCTGGACTCATGTCTGGCTTGTCAGGGGATCTCATCAAAGCGCTGTCCAATCCGACGGATCGTTCGTAAACAGCATAGAGGCCGGGGGAAACCCCGGCCTTATGTCACTTGATGCCCGGCATGTAAGCATTCGGGTAGAGTGTCTTCACGACTGTACCGACGTTAGCGGTAGCCTTACCGGTCGCTGCCAACGAGAGAGTACGCAGTGGAGGAGACATGCAGAACAGGGTTTTCGAGGAAGCGCTTTGCTTCAGGAAAGGACCCAAGTTCGGAATGTATTCTGCGCCACGAAGTTTCTTATCCCAGTTAGCATTGATGCGAAGCAACGTGTTGAGAAGCTTCGTACGTTGAGCTGGATAATCGGCAACGGTGTAAGTCGGATCGAAGTTATAACCTGCGATAATGGAAGCCACCGCATCCGGGTTGTATTCGAGGAACTTGGTGATCCCGATGTTATCGATAACCTTATTGATCATGTCGAGGTTAGAGCCACCAACGCCAGAACCAAGAGGTCCATTAACAGCAGCCACCGACATGTAAGCGAAGGCATTCTGCCTGACTTGCTCGGTGCGACCCATCTCGATAGCTTCGTCGACAAGATCATCCAGACCGAAGTCCATCAGGTTCTTGGCGATACCACCGATGATTGCACTCTCGGCTTCGATGTTGATGAACTGAGTCAGCTCACTATCGCCAGCCATCGCATTCACGAACTTCAAGAGATCGTGGGTGCTATCGATGTCAGCAGCGCCAATGAGCATACCGGCGTTCTTGTAGAGTACCTCGATACTCTTCTCAGCACCTGGACCGATCAGCGATCCAGCAGCATCACCCAAGACGTTCTTGAGAGAACCACCGAGTGTGCCGAGCAGACTTGGTAGACTTGAACCCATTGCCCCGAGAGCGGAGTTAAGCATACTGATCTTGTCAACGTTCCCGCCTTTGGATTGTTTAACCAAACCTGCGAGAGTCGTGATAGAACTCTTGTTAGCAAACAGACCGTCGACTGCACCGCTGTAGATCCCCTTAACGGAATCGTACATGCTGTTGCGAGTCTCGTTCTTTGAGATCTTGTACGCGTCGGAAACAACCATCGCGTCACGGGAGTTGCCTTGGAAAATCGTGTTAGCTAATGAAGCGGCCATGGTCATCATCCTGAGTGTAACTGTCACACCATAGACAAAAAAAAGAAGTGGGGATAATGGGAGACCGAAGTCTCCCATTATTTAACGCATCTCTGCGCGTATCTCTTCAAGCAACTGGCAGAAAGCTTTAGAGCTCTTTGGCACCACCACGTTCGTCGGGTACACGTAGTAATGTTCGAAAGGCAAGATGGATTCCTCCATCAATTCTTTCAACTCAGGATGTTGATCAATCTTGCATCGAATGCCAATCTTGATCTCTTCCATGAAGTTAGGGAACCAGACCGTCTTCAACGTGCCTCCAAAACGACGTGCCTCATAGCCGTTCATGGAGCGAAGGTCTTCGTGAATCATCCCCGTCTTCAGATAGAAGTGTAAACCTTCCATCGTACGAAAGCGACCGTACGTAGGATGGGTTACTGCAACGTCCGCTGGGTTAGTCAGGAGACGCCCTAACCGTGTCTTGGCTTTCGTCCAGACGTTGATGTGATCTTCACCATCCAGCATGGGATCGAGAACTTTAGTCTTCATCGGTATCCTCACCCTTCTGATTGTCGGAAGTGAGTACGTCGATACCGTCATCCTCATCCCCATCTCTTTCAGGCATGATCACATACCGGTTATTGATCTTAAGCTTACTGGTGAACTTAACGCCTCGTGCATCTTCCCGCACAATCGAGATTGTGTAGCTCGCCGATCCAAGAATCTGGATCGCTGTATCGAGTCGATACCAAGGCACCTTGTCCTTAGCCAGCGCGCGGGTGAGGTTAGACTTCTCTTGGTTAACCTTGATCAGATCGATCTCACCCTTACGATTCGTGTACATCTTTTTGTAGTAACGCTCAATGAGCTTGTCCCATTCACCTGGACCTATCCCACTGTTAGCAAGCATATCGCGGAGTAGCTTAGCCAACGCATGAGAAGTCTCATCGTACTTCTTGTTTGGATCTCGTAGCAATTCCCTGAACGTTGAGTTCTTCGGAGGCTTTGGCATCAATGTATCCTTTGGGCGTGTCCGACCTTACGCGGGAGCGATGGATCGGCAATGAGGACAGATGGTTATTACTTTGCCAGCTTGTGCAACTCGTAACTGGCGTTCAGCACTTCAACAACATCGCAAACCACAGAATAGAACTCTCTCCGCATGTAACTGTAGTACGGATGGATAACTACTATCTCATGTGATTCAAGTAGGTTATGTATGACCATGACCTTTTCGATCACTATATCCAGAACGTCCTGTGGCTGCCTGTAGCCAGCCTTAGTACTGAAATAGTAATCTGGTAAAGGATCGACCCACTTCGTACGATCACGGTCGTTCCAGCCATCAGGAACGTCCTCCTCGTTGGCAGTGCAGTGGATCAATGTTTCAAGTTGAGCGAAAAGCTCATCCACATTCACCGACATTACCTCAACGGTGATATCGTAATGATGGACACCGATCGGACCAAGCTTAAAGTCCTGCGCATAGTGAGCCATCATCAACATGCGGTCCCACGCATCTTCAGGCCATTGTGTGGGTAGTAACACCTCCTCGCCTAACAACCATGTCTTTAATCGTTTGAGAAACATAACCCCTCCTTAGAGGGTAAAGGAGATAGAAATGGAAGAAGATTTTGTAAGTGATGGAGAGATCCTTGAAGGCGAGCTACTCCATGCCAAAGTTCCAGTAACGTCAGCATCGACAGACCCAAGCGATGTCCTCAAGTTTACTCAAGGACTTCGTTATCGGATCGTCGATGATCTGCTCGGTGAAGAACGGCGAATCCCGGCTGACATCAAAGACCTGACCAGCGTTCTTCGTGACATGGACAAGGCCGCCCTGACCACGCGTGAACTCGACATCGCTGAAAGTGATTCGACTGACGGTCGTCTGGTTATCGACACCTTCCGCCAACTCAAGCAGATGATGGGTCAAGACGCAGATAACCGACCAGTCAAGCCACGTACCCGTTCGCCACTGGATGTCAACGCACTCCCAACAGTATCGTTCATTGAAGGTGAAGATGCTCAGGGTGAGAACATCCTCAACATCTCGAACTTTGTAACTGCTGAAGAATAAACGGGTTGTAACAAGCCCACGACGTTGGGATGAAGTGCAAGGCCAGGAACTTAACCAGATACGCAGACCGTGTAGCGAATGGGTCTCTGATTTGTTGATCTGGCTTTGGCACATTACCCGACGTCGAGATTCGAGGCGTGATCATCGTCACCAGCGGAATGCGTTTGTCGATTACGCTCTGAGTGTTTGGACCAAGCCAATCCTCATGGTTGTAATACGCCATCAGCTCGTAACTGTTGTCGACATACGTTGCACTCAAATCCTCAGGAGCGAGTCTAACGATGTTGACGACAGCCGGCCACTGGAAGTAATGCTCCATCGATGCACGGATAACATCCGCTTCATGGGCTTCCAGATTGTAGGGATAGACATTGATATCCACCTCGATGGACTCGATGTCTACCTTACGATCGATGCGGGTCAACCCCTCATTGATGTCTTTTCGGAAATGATAGACGAAGTCTGTCATCTTCGAGTGGAAGAGGGTTTCTGAGTCACGAGCAGCATAAAGAGCTTTGTACTGCTCACGGTCAATAGCCCCGTTGGTAATTAGGTCGAAATGATCATCCGTCCGGTCACGATACAGATTGGTAAGCACGAGCGCATCGGCGAGTTTTTCGTCGATGCGCTTGAGTGTGCCGTACCGAGTATCCAGGATCATATCGATGTCGATAAGCGCCCTTTGTCTCATTGAGAACCTCGGAGTTAACCTTTAGCAGCTTCGTTCTTTAATGCCGTCAATACGCGCATCAGATCGGTCATCGACATCAGGTAGACGAAAGCCGCCCACTTGTTGTAATTGATGTTCTCACGATACGTATCGACAGTGGCAGCCATCTCACGTAGTGAGTCAGGCGTACCGGCAGCGTCTTTCACCCACGCCAGAGTTCTGGCCAGAGGACCGGCGATTTCATTGTTGAAGGCGGTGTCATCCACCTCAGCAAGGAACATAAACTCGCCAGTCATGTTCATCAGAACTTCCATGAACTCAGGATCACTGACGTCCGTCTGGACCTCGATGAAATCCCAAAGCTTCAAGCAACCTGCTTTAGAGTGCAGGGAAGTCCGGAAGTTGATCTGTAGCTTCGCGGCCGTGGCGAGAGTCTGCATCGAACCGATGCGTTCAGGCGTACTGCAATACCTGAACACGATATCGGTAATCAGCTTCATCATTTCAGAGCGTGTCGGGCATGGCATCGGCAGGCACCTTAGTACTTGGATCGAGGTTGTTACCAATGTGCATGCAATTAAAGATAATCGATGCAGTCTTGGTAGATTTAGCGATACCCAACCCGTCCAACTGTGCGTAGCTGACCTCACCCGTCTCGATAAGCAGACGTTTGTACTCGCGATAACCTGCGGTGTCACCACCACGGATCTTCACGAATTCAAGCATCGTGTTGTCAAGACCACGAGACAGGAGCGCCACACCCTCAGGAGAGGAGATACGGCTGCCCTTAGACTCGCTTGTAGGCTGCTCGGTCAGGTCGTCGATACGTTGGTTATGCTCAGGGATAGATCGCTTCTTAGCGACCGTCTGAGCCTGTCGACGCACTGGAAGATCGAGAACCGGATACGCGTGCGGAGTGACGTACTGCAAACCCGTTGAAGGGTCAGTCATTACCAGACGGTGATCCAAGCTACGTCCCATGCCTTTCGCGATCTGGTAGTTGCGGGCAATACTTACCCGCTTACCTGAGAGGTTAGGAACGTAGAATGGAATCCACTCGCGGTTAGCGATGTCTTCCTGAGTTTTGACGGGCTTGAGCTTACGCAAGTAACTCTCAAACTCGTCATCATTCATTGCCTCGAGTTTTTCCCTGAAGATCTTCACGTTCGTATCGTCGCCGGGAATGATGGACGCGATTCGCTCCAACATCTTTTCCGTGACTTTCTTACGTTTAGCGTTCATGTGGAATTAGCCCTCGGGAAGATTGAAACGCACCAGAGTCGGCAGGACGTGAGTCTCGAAATACTTCAGCCAATACACTGGCGCGATATCGTTTCGCAGACACTCACACTCGTCCAGTGTAGAGATCCGGATTTTGCTCAACTCGTGACGGAAGTACTTGTTGAGAGCCCGGAGTTCGTCTTCTTCTGTCTCCGCGTTCACATGGAACGTGGCATTAAAGTTAGCCGCGAGTTTCGCGTTCTGATTAGACAGCAGGTCGCTGACCTTCGTAACCAGTGAATTGGCCATGATGTTATTTTCCTGTTGATTCCTTTGGAACCACACACTCAGCGACTACGGCAATGTCAACTGGCTCTGGGAGTCCCATTTCTTTACGTGATTTTGGATACCAGTAAGGGTGATACCGACCGGCCCGGATACGAAGGAGGTCCATAGCGGATGTGAACGGAATGTCCTTACCGGCTTCGATTGGCATGAACCAATAGCGAGAATCCAGCAGCGCATCCCAATCGTACCCCATGGCCTTGATTTCTTCATACAACTGCGCCGGAGTGCAGCGTAGTTCGTCATCGAACTCAGTCCAGTACGTGAACATCCAGTACAGAGTTACGAGAATGTAAGCCGCGTGTTGTAGGCGTGGGTTCTCGCGGAACTTCTGACGAACGTTGGTCCGTTGCAGTTTGATGTCAGGGCAGAGCGACAGCGTGTAGTTGCGGTCGTTACCTTCGAAACCAAACTTGGCACCTTCTTCTTTCAGGAAGACGAAGTTGGACATGTACGGCAGGAAGCCGTCCTTCTGAGAAATAACCAGAGGGATAGGAACGCCTGAGATGCCGAACTTGCCACGCTGGTTGGTAACCTTGATCTCGATCAGGTCGGTCTGCTTATCCTCGTCACCCGGCTCGTACGGGTACTCTGGCATTGCATCCTTACCGCTGCCGTTCAACATCGGCGAGAAGTGAGTGATGATGTAGCAGTTGCCGGTCTGGAACGAGAAGTTCTCAGGTACGCGCTTGAGCTTGATATCGCCCTTCAGCCACTTCAACGTTTTGATAGTTGGAGAGCGTGGGTCAAGCTGATACGAGGCGCCGACGTGTGCGGTGCCAAGGAAGTAGATCGCATGTCGAGCGGCGAGGTCGTTGATCTGGTCAACGATCTGACTCTTACCGCTGTTGACGCGCATAGCCAGCATGTTCAAGTCTTTGGTGCCGACTTCGTTCTCTGCGAGCATCGCCACGGCGTTCTCTGCTTTGAGACCGGAGAAGGAGTCACAGAACTCGATCACTGGGTTGAAGTACTCGTACGGCTTACCGTCATGAGGGTTCAGGATTTCCAGCTCAACACGCTTCTCTTCTTTGAAGCGTTGTTTAGCGAACTTCTTGACCAGCTCGAACCATTGAGTACCATCGTAGTCAACGGAGTTGGTGAAGAACATCCGGCCTTCAGACATCAGGCATTCAGGAACACGGTTGTACTTCGATGGAGCACCCATACCCAAACGGGTAAGACGTTCGACACGTTCGGCCACCATGGTGGTTTCAGTATCATGTACGTGAAGTGCAGCATCAGGGAAAGCGCGCAGTACCGCACCGCAGCAACCGGCTGCGATGGTGGACTTACCCATGTTTGGCAATGCAGCAATAGACCAGAACAGGGCGAAACCGCCGTTCAAGATCATTTGTCCTTTGTGGCCCTTTACCCAGCTACCCGACGAGATGTCAAGGACAGTGCCGGCGTTTGGCATTGGGTAGAACGCTGGCGCGGGTTTCCAGAGAGATGCGTAAGACATGTCCTGCTCCGTTGATAATTTCACACAACATACACACGTTGCGTAAATAAATAGACTCTGCTATGGGTTTACCTAATTTTGCACTCTGAGGGAGCATCTGCTCATGTCGAAAGTTAACAAGACGCTGGCTGACTACACGTCTGAATCCGCTAGCACCCTTCCAAGCTTGATCGAAGAAGGCAGCATGCTGTCCACCGAGTCGAAAGCTCTGGCCTTCCTGTCCGGTCTTGCGACCACCTTCAAGAGCTACATCGAAAACTTCACCACGTACTGCAACGGCCTGAAGCTTGGCAACTACGTCAAGCAGAAGATCGACACCGAAGAACTGAAGGAAGTTCTGGTTGGTAAAGACTACCAGAAGACCCGCGGTATCTACGTTGCCGTTCCACCAGGCTTCAGCGGTCAGTGGGTGCCTTTCCTGCGCTTCCTGATCGAGACCATCCTCCCAGCTGTTGAAACCACTGAGATCACTCTCAAGGCGGTCAACACCAAGCTGGCGGTTGCTCTCAATGAACCTGATCGCCTGAAGGCACAATCGGGTATCAGGGATCTGGCGAAGAACCTCGCGCTGATTCCACAGGAAGACTTTGACAAGATCAAAGACTACTTCCAGAACGGCGGTCGTAACCAGACTACACTCGGCAAAGTAGTCGAGCGTAATGCTGATATCGAAGAAGCGTTCATCCTGATCAACAAACTGAATGCTGACGTCGGTGCGGTAGACTTCGTCAATATCCAGAAGCTGATCAACCGTCTGGTGGTTCTGGTTACGGAACTGCGTAAAGAGCTGGACGGCAAAGATGGCGATGAGATGTCCGGCCTCGTTACTTCCCAGCTTTCTGACCTGTTCTACAAGGTCGGCATTACCGTTACCGCAGGTGCTGTATTGGTCGATATGACTGAACAGTTCACCAGCGCCATGACGAATGCTCGTGACGATATTGTCGTCGCATTGAAGTCATAAGGGCATATACACTCCCCAGCAGTTGTCTGCTGGGGAGTGTATGCTGCTCACACCGTTTTGACGCTACGGAAGATCGCCTCAACGTCCCGAAGGAGCAACTCGTCACTGTCGTAGCGTACCCAAGAGGGCGCGCAACGCATCAGCTCGGTAACTGCATCTTCGATCCGAATCTTCCGTTGTCTGTAGCGAGTATGAATGGTCGCGAGGTCGATCTTACCCCAGACCATCTTGCTCATGGCCGCAGGGAACAATAACGCTTTCGACCTCATAACTAACTTGAACCGATCATTCAACTCTTCCATCGCACAAGCGGTGGGTTTGTCGATATGATTCATCCAGCACCACAGCGATGTAACGAAGATAAATCGCTTTATGCTGTGCTTCGGACTTAGTTCACCATCATTGACTGGATGATGTTGTACAACTACCGGATAATTACCCGATGCCAGTCTGTCGACGTTCATTAGTGAGACCTCTACGATCAGTTAGTCTTCTGCTTGATCGTGTGATAGTAGATGTTTGATGCTGTCCGTGCCCAAATGCCGACATCACCAGACAACAGCTCTACCATGGTAGCGTAACGTCCTACGTTATCAGATTCCCTCCAGCACACTACTTTAACGGACTTAACGTCCTCTGCCAGAGCCGCCAACTGGTTCCGTGTCAGTATATCGCCACCCAAGACCAAACGCACTTTACCGATGAACGGTTTGGGTTCATCCTTAGCTTTCTCCAAGTTGAATGTCACCCCTACATCGAGGTATTTGACAATTTGGGAAATACTCGGCTTGAGTTTCCGGACGACTTTCTTATCGCCCTTCTCCTCATAGAGTAAGTCCGTAATGTCGGTGAGGACGTAGTAATCATCACCTTCAAGGACTCCATCTAGAACCCTGCTCATGCCGTCCCAAGACTGCACACCCCTGAAACCTAAGCCTGCTGGCCGCATCTCCACCAGTACTGGAACGTCCTTGGAATCGAGCAAGTCGACGCCTTTCTTGGACGGATACAGGAAGGTAGTGTTGTAGTCAGAAAGCTCTTTGTACGTCTTGGGAGAGAAGATTGCATCCAAGTGTGCAATCACAATAGCGCCGTACTGCTTGGCGTCTTTTGCGATAGCTGTGAGACGCAAGGTTTCCATTACTGGATCAGGTTCTTTGACCCGTACCACGCCAAGGAAGTTGTCAGCGTACGGTTTGCCGTACAGTTCGTCTTCCTTATCCTTCGTGCCATGCGAACCAACGTAGTAGACAGTTGTGCCGTCTGCTCGTTTGTACTCGAGATCGTTTGTTGCGAAATACCAACGAGGGGCTTGGAGAATACGCGGGATGACGTTCTTGTTACCCCAATACCCTTGAGCGACTTTACGATCGCGGATGATCGTATCGTCCTTCTTCGTTCCTAACACCAAACCTCTCCCGGCGTGGGAGTCAGCGATGGTGTTGCCCATTTCCCCATTGTGAGCCTTGACGTGGTTCATCTCAATGGAGATCTTCGACTTCAGGTCATCCCAGACCTCTTTGTACTTTTCCCACAGAGGACGATACTTAATCGGACCGCCTTTCTTGTTAAGCCACTTACCACCCTCTGCCCATGCTGGTAGGAAGTCAGTACCCTTCACTACAAACATCGAATCGCTGAGCAATACCGCTTTGACGATCTCAGGGTTTTCTTGAAGCCACAGCAATGCACGATACATCGCTTCGAGTTCGACCTCGTTGTTGCTCCCGTAATCCCGGCGACCACCAATCAGATCGATGTACTCGATCGGAGTGACCTTGTTACCCACGCTGTTGTCACCGAGATAACCTTTGTCAGAAGGCACTGCTTTCGGATTACCCGTGCCTTTCTTTGGAGCTTCATCGATGAAGGTGTAACCGTGAACACCCCAACCGCCGATACGTTTATCGGCTAAGAAACCGCCGTCCGTATAAAGGACCGCTCCAGTTGCTACTGGTGTATCAGCCATTCTTGAATTCCTTAAGAGGTACGCCTAGAGTATTGGTCAGTTTTGTATCTTTTGAATCAACCACTCACGGAGTACCACTTACCGTACATTTGTAATCAGCCATCACGCGCTTGAGCTCACCGCGCAACAGCTTGATGTGTTCGTACAACGCATCCACTACAGCTGGGTCGTCGTCTGGAGAGAGACTACTGAGATCCGGTAGGTCAGGGATCTTGTATGTCTCGATAACAGCCAGCTCCATGCGTTCGCACTTCTCAGCATTATCGGTGACTTTGCGCGCTTGCTTCTTTTGCACCGGCTGAGATTTAATGTGCTGCACTTGAGGCGCAGGGCTCTCAACCGTATAAATGACGATCGATGTACTTGGAATCACCGGCGTGCATGATCCCAAGAGAAGCAATGGAAGTTGCAACATCAGACGCATATTTAGACGTAAGTTCAACATGGTTATTTACCGTTATCATCGAGACTCTTCAGACGCGACGAGGCGTAGTCCTTTAGGGACTTACCTTTCTTGCCTTCGCTCGCTACGTTGGTGGTTGGATGGTGATTCCCCTGACTGTTATCAGGTTGCACCGGTCGGCAGAGTTTAAGTTGATCTTCAAGCTCCTTGATCCGTTTATTCGCATCTTCCAGATGTGGTGTGGTGAAAGCACCCGACTCTTTCATCGCTTCGAGTTCTTTATTCTTTACGGATAAGACATCGACGACGGCGAGGAACAGGATGAACACCAGGACTAAGATAGACAACAAGAAGGTAGCCGTCTTGTTATCGCCGACGAATGCTTTTAAAGTCTTATCTCGCAGAAGAATTTCTTTCAGAAAAGGAAATAAGGACTTTAGTAAAAGTAGCAGGGTCGAGAGTGCCACTACGATAGTCCCCTAAAGTTCTTGAAAAATAATATAGTTCCAGGCTACATGGTGTAAGTTTTTACATCACTTACGGTCATACCTTTCGCCGCTCGCAAACCGAGGTATTAACAGTGAATATTTTCAAGGCGTTTGCCCAGATCGGATCGTTGGTGGACAACACGCTTGGCGTGGTCTCACCGATTGGCGAGCTGGCTGACAGATCCAAGACAGCTGCCCGTGAAAAGACGTGGCATTCCTTCTCCGACTTTGGCGCTGAGACCCTCGTAGGGTTCTCCTACAAGGTCAACGATGTACCGACCGTAGTGTCGGATGAGATCGCCTTCTCGTGCTTGACTGCGATCAACTGGATCTATACTCAGGCCAAGCTTGGGACCTTCACTGAAGAGAAGGATAGCTTTACTCAAGCCTTCATTCAGCACTTCGGTACTCAGTTCGATCTGATCGACTCCGGTATCCAGACGGCATTCGGTAACTACTTCTGCCCTGAATACATCAACATCGCACCATTGAATCAGTCGGCTACTACAAGCTGGCGGATCTGGTTCGCTGATGAATCGTTCTACAACCAGTACGACGAGTTCACCATCCTGCCGGTTCCTCCGGTCGTGGCGCTCGATTCGTTCTTTGACGACTACGACGCTGTACTGGAAATGGTTCAGGCGATTCAGCAGTCGGACATCTTCAACCGCATGAACCTGGCTAAGGGCGTCTTCCCTGAAACGGTAATGCGAAACGACGTGTTCGCCTGGACTGACCCAACCGATAAGACCAAGACCATCGACACCAACTGGGTGACTGTGATCTACGGTCCGGCTGGCGACAACCTCGACGCCGTCAAAGAAGCTATCCGGGATTACATCCTTGATAACAGCGAACACGACCGTGACGATTGGGCAACGATCTTCCCTGACCTTTTTACGTCGACTGAGTTCATCGCGACTCCGCTCTACATGAACTGGGCTGTACCACAGGAAGTTCGTCAAACCGGCATCTGGGCCGGCATCGCTGGCGTACAGCAGTCGATGCAAATCTGCCACAAGACGTGCAAGGGTGTGAAGTACACCGATGCTCACATCGACAAGGTGTTGAACATTGTTCCTTCGCAATTCCGTTCCGTCATGCTGGCTGTCGTCGGTGGGCCTGAGAACCGCAACGATATCGATCAGTTCATCGAGCGTTATCCTGACTACATCAACGTGCCGACTACTCACGTAGACTTCATGCAGATGAAAGAGGAAACTCGCCAGTTCTGCCTGATGCTCGCTGAGATGTTGATGCACGCTGAAGAGATGACGCGTGACTCCGGCGTTCCTACCGGCTTCAACCGTCTGATTCGTGATGACGTGGTTTACATCGCCAAGAGCTTCAACAAGTTCCTGTATCTGGTGGTTACCAAGTACAGCGTCGATATCGCTCAAGCGACTATTCCAGTCACTCCATGAGGTATTGACGTATGGCTAGAATCACTCCGCCATTGGGTTCGAGGGGTCTGTTTGTTTTACGGGCTCCCTTCAACGCCAAAGCAACGGTTGTCTACCGCGTTACCGGTGAGCGTTCTTTCGAGGACCTCATCACTCGCGGTGTAGATCCTCTAGCACTGGTGTACACGCCTGTTAACTTGGTTGATGCCAACTACCAGGCTGACGTCGCCGCAGGCGCTGCAATCATCACGCTGATGTCTGACAGTGAGAAACCAATCTACGTTCCGGATACGTACATCGAGTCGTATCCGAACATGGGCGTTGTTCCTCACAGTTGGATGGTGGCGACTGTTGATCTCGGCATCCTGCCGGATAGCTACGGTCTCACTCGTTTGACGCAAGCTGTAAAGCAAGCGGTGTCGGATTATATCGGTGTTGAGAGTACGGTGTCGGTTGCCACGATCCCAACTACCGATGCGGTGACTCAGGAACAAGCTGTGGCTTCTGCTGCTGCACGTTCTGCGGCTATCGCTATCCGTACTACCCCTTACGCTGAGAACCTCGTATTGCTGGCTCAGATAGAGGCTTATAAAACGGCCCAAGCAACATTTATCGAAACCATCGAGAAGCTCAACGATCGCATTGCGGAACTGGAAGGTTCTGCTCCAGGCGGCTGATGACGAACATAAGGCCCGGCTCAAGGCCGGGCTTTATGCTGTTTACATCTCTGGAGGAAATGCAGCCGGAGGCGGTGGGGTCTTCAAGCGGAGTTCTGCACATCCATCACCGGCGGTAAGATAGACGTGAACTACATCATCCACTTGATACTTATTCCACAACGCTTCTTCAGTCTTGTAGGGAATGCGCAAGCGCATCCTGCCGTAACTGAGACGAATATGGATTTCGTTAATACCGAAACCCGTTACCAACGCTTCGCCGACGTAACCTTCTGGATTGGTGTCCATGATTAATTCCTCCATGTTGGGTCAACTGAAAAGGAACTTCAGTGACGCCAGTTCTTTCGCAGCACCGAACGTGATAAGTGCAGTCAGCAAGAAACTACAGACCACAGTTACACACAATCGTGTCCACCACTTCGGAATGTCATTACTCAACTTGTAAAAGAAGATGGACAGACCGATAAATACAATCAGGAAGAAGATACCGAGTACCATTAGGCAAACTCCACATGTTCGTTGTAAGTGTGAGGGTAGTTGATGTTACGGTCATCGAGGATAATCGTCTGCGAACTAGGGAACGCTGTCTGACCGATCAAAGCGTGGCTAATGATCAGAATCTGAGAGAACCGTGGATCGTCAGCCAATTCCTTAATCAACGGAAGTAACTTGTACTGGTGGGTCTCATCAAAGGAAGAACCCAACTCATCCAAGTATAGCGGGTAGTCAGTCAAGTTCATGCAAGCGTAACCTGCCAGCCTGAAAGCCTGATCGACAATATCTTTGGACGAACCATTACCTTTACTAACGTCGCTGCGAGGAACCTTATCGACTCTGAGTGGGAACTTGTAATCAATCCCCTTCTCTTCGTCGACATTACTCGGTGAAACGGTGAGCGGGTATTCCCACACTCGTTGAATGATCTTGTTGACGACGTTGATCACAGTGAGCATCTGGTGAGTGATCTGTTCCGCTAGCAGACCCTTCTTGGGGCACATTGCATCCACGAGCTTCTTCATTGCTGCTTGCTGAGTAGCCGCCGCAACCAGTTGGTTCTCGAGATCCTTTACCAGCGTCTCGTGAGCATCCTGTTCAGCCAAAGCGTTCTCATGAATACCAATAGACGTCTTGGTCTTCTTGATGAGATCTTCGATCAGAAGATCGCCTTGGTTGTTGCAGTAACGAATCAGTTCAACACGAAGCGTCTCGTACAACTCTTCAGCGTGGTTGTAACGGCGTTCGTAATCTTGCATAGCCTTGCTCAGGCGTACCACGTTCGCTTTGTCATCACGAGCCATACTCACGTTAGCGAATGCGGCTTCGTACGCAGCCTTAGCCTTGTAGTAGTTCTCCATGACTGCGGACATCTCACCGCCTTCTTGGTTGAACCGACTGATGGCATCCATTACGATGTCAAGACGTTCTTGCGCTTTCTTACGCAGACCTGAGTTGTGGACATCCCGCTCATACGCAGCATACGCCGCTGAGAGACCACGACCGATCGAAGTCCAACCCTTCTGATCAAGGTACGAGAACAAGCCCGGATAACGACCCTGATACTTCTTCCTGAGGTCTTCCATATGCTCGTAAGAATTGGCGACCTCTTGGACTTCTTCAAGTTTACCCGACAACTCTTCCAGCTCAACGTCAAGACCCTTAGTCAGAGCCTCGCCTTTATTCAGGCGTGTTTCCAGCTCTTCAAGCGTACCGGGTTCAACACCGGGCTTAAACGAATGAGTGCAGCTTGGGCAGATAACCGATTCACATTTGTGGATGTGTTCGATCTGACGTTGGATGTCATCGAGTGCGCCGCCGAACTGGTTAGCCTTCATGCGCTTATACAGGATGACTTCGGAGATAGCCATCACATCACCCAGAGTCTTACGCTCAGGAGGAAGTCCAGCTGTACCCATCCGAAGATCGGTAATCGCATCAGCGGCTGGAATCAGCAAGCTCTCATGAATACCGGTAACCAATGCTGGTAAAGAGTTGAGGTCTTTGCGAAGCTGTTCGATCTCATCCTGCAAGAGGTTAGGATCTACCTTCAACATCTGCTGGGCTTTAACCTTCAGAGTTTCCAGCTCAGACAAACGCTCACCGTGGACCTTCATCTCACCGGTGTACTGGTTGAAGATCATGTCGACCTCAGCCAGCGTAAAGTCCATATCCGCTTGACTGCGCATGTTGGCAATCTCAGGATACTCTTCCATCAGCAGGTTACAGATCTCCTGATCAGTTCTACGGATGAGGTCTTGAAGCTCGAACTCATTCATAGCGCCAATGCCGGACTTAGGCTCACGCATCAACGTGTCCAGAGTCTCATGTAGCTCATCAGCTTTCTTACGCATCTCAGCGACATCGACTGGGTCCATCAGACGGGACTTAGCCTCAACCAAGTGATCGCTCACCCAGTCAACGATGTTATTCGCCTTACTCAACATCCCACGCCATTCTTTATACTTGGCGAAGGCGTACGTGAAGTCAGCTGTAGCAAAGCGGCTGATCCACTGTTGACGCTGGAGTGCGTTCATTGTGGTGAACTTAATCTCACCGGTCAGAAGCGCGTGGAGGTCACGAGTGTAGCCGATATGAATCTTGACCAGCTCGAGTTGAGCGGTGATGGTTCTGCCTTTGTTAAGGTTCTCACCACCGTCTACTATGAATGAATAAGAATTCTTATCCCCGTACCATGCCTCGCATTTGTACGTGTGACCTTTGTGGATAAACTTCGAGCACCAGTATCCGTCCTTATCGAAATCATCAGGATCAGGAGGGAGTGGTGAGAAGCCAATGCTGATAAGACTTGACTTACCGCTACCGTTAGTACCCAAGATCATCTGAGTTTTAGTTTCAGGTTTGATCTTTACGGACTTCTTTCCGTTGAGTGCGGTACGGTTGCAGTTTACTAATTCGATGTACAGGAACTGCATCGCGGATGCTCCGTGAGTAGTGCTATTGTATCATTAAGACGTTTAGTTAAATTTGATTTAAGAGGATCTCAGCATGGAGGTATCCGTTTTCAGGACGGTCGGTATTGGTCGTATCGATACGAACAAAGAGCTGGGTAGCAAGACCGTTGATGTGGTCCCTATTGAATGGCTGCCAATGCGTGACGGTGAATTGACCGGGAACGAGACAGCAGAGACGTATCAGACCAAAGACATCGATGGTAACGCCGTGAGTGGCGGTATGATCTCCTCCAACAGCATCACAGCGACTTGGCTGCCTTCTGGCTCCAACCGGTTGACTGCGCCCGATGTACGTCGTGGCGAGCGTGTGGAGATCCTGCAAACAGCGGACCACGATAAGTACTATTGGCGGACCATGGGTCTTGATGACAACCTCAGAAAGCTTGAGACGATCATCTTCGGTATCAGTGCTACTCAAGACGAAGGCTCTACAGCTCTCGGCATTGACAACATGTACTGGTTCGAACTCTCATCCCACAGTAAGATGTTCTCGTTCCGCAGCTGTCAGGCGAACGGTGAACCTTATCTGTACGAGATGTTCTTTGACTTTGCTGAAGGCACGTTCACTCTCAAGGACGACATCGGTAACTTCATGTTCCTCGCCAGTGCGCTGAACCTGATTCATCTTGAGAATGCAAAGGGGACATTCGTTAAGCTTGATCAGATGGACATCAAGATGAATGCTCCTCAGGACATCAACGCCAAAGCGGCTCGTGATTTCATCGTTAATGCTGGCCGTAACATCAACATGAAAGCAGGCAAAGAAGCTGTGATCGACGGTGGTGGTTCTGTAATGACATTGAACGCCGGGTCGACCACCCTCAAAACTCCTAAGTTCGTAGGTACTACTTGATGCTACCTATTTCACTCGTAGGCGAATCGCAAGCAGGTGGGGTTATTACCGGTCCAGGGAAGCCTACATGGACCGTTCTCGGCAAACCGATATCCTTGCTAGGGGATGACGTCGCAGGTCACGGTACGGGCTCTCACGCAGGACCTAAGATGATTGAAGGTTCCGCGTGGATGACTATCGATGGTATCCCAGTTGTCCGCACCGGTAACAAAGCCTCATGTACTCACGAAGCAAACGGTAACCCGTGGATGACATTACCAACTTAACAGCATAGAGAGCCGGGGGAAGCCCCGGCTCTTATGTCACATCTAGTTGAGACAGGCGTTAGTATCAGCCACGTCCTTCAACAGTGAGTCCACGTCATCGATCAGAATGAACTTGTAATACTCGAGGTTCTTTTTGATCAAATTGATCTCACAGTACCTTCGCTCCATGACGAGCTTACCGCCCTCCAGCTTCCATTTAGGAATCAATGAAACGTGTCGTAAGGTAGTCTCATCGATACTGAGGATGATTCGAAGTTCGCCTTGCGTTGGACCACCGACATTGAATGGAACGAAGACGGTGCCTTTACCTAAGCGGATGAGTTCTTCGAGTCCTACTAAGTTTTCTCTGAACATAGAGATCCCTAAACGGAAGGCTGACTCAGGAACTCAGTCCCCATTTCGAGCAGATACGCAGAAGCGTAATGTCCGAGGTTGGAAGATTTCCGAGCGCCGTTGAAGTACATGTCGTCGGCAGGCTTCTTCGTATCGTGCTGGAAGCTACGAATCAGGTTCTCGTAGATTGCGAGAGAGTACATACCTGACTCAGGCATCGCCACGTAAGCCGGAAGCAAACCGTTCTCGAGCTGCATTGGGAACTTCGGCAGTTCGTAGCTGTAGTAGCGGCCAGGCAACCCGGTACGTTCCAGAGCATGACGCTCGAAGTAGAAGTTCTTCGCATCCAGCAGGATGATGAACGACTGCGGCAAGGACATGTACGCCGTGATGGACGCGTCGCTGTTCGCTTGATTCAAGTCCAACGCATCGCCGTGATCTTCGTTACGCACCATCGTGTCAAGGAATGGCTTCATGTTGATCAGTTTGTTGGAATTGTAGTAGCGGTGTTCCAGCGGGTATTTCCACCAGTCGAACTTAATCGAGTGATCACCGATGACGTTGTAGCATTCATTGGCAAAGTGGAGGTAACCACCAACAGACATCATTACGACTTTGTTCGTCAGATCAACGCCCGGCACATTAATGACGAATCCATTCTTCATCGGTTGCCCGGCGTAAGGTAGGACCATCTCAGGTTTGATCGGGATGCACGTCAGCTTACCGACGTTCTTGAAACTGATCAGACCCAGATCGTGACGCTTGGCAAACTGAGTCGAACGCCCACCTTCTTTGATCTTCCAACCACGAGTCGAGTAATCGGTCAGGTGGAGTAGGCCATTGACTGTGGCAAGGCCATAGTCGAATAGCATCTTGTAATCGAAGCCAGACTTCGTTACCAGAATGTCGGTGAGTTCGCTATCAGGTAGTTGAGTACCTTCACCAGCGGTTGGGTGCTGGAGCTGGATCTTGTAGCCAGCCGCGAAGAGGTCGTTGTAGCCGCACGAAGCAGCTTCTACCTTCATCAAGGTGTCTGACGTTGGCAGCGTTTCATCGCCTCTCGAGTGAAGCCACTGATCCACAGTAATGCCATCAGCAATGCGGTAGATGACATCTTCAATCGTATCCAGATCCAAGCCGACCTGATGATTGATGGTCGGATGTGTCAGGATCAAATAGACCGTACTGTTCTCAGCCATCAGAGTACGAACTGCCGCATCGCCTACCTGCGCTTCAGTCAATCTCTGATTATCGCCTCGTTGGCGAATGAGTGCTTTTACGCAGGTATACATATAAAACACCTCAAGTAAAAAATCATATGTTCATTACCTCAATAAACCGTTGAGGCTCATATTTTAATGGGGACCAGTAAATGGCTACCAATGACGTCACGCAATATCTTTACCCATTGGATGAAACGGGCGCTGCTCTAACGAACAAGGTCATCAACGAGAAGCGCACACTACAGCCTCCACAAGAAGAATTGGAGTTCCACTTCATCCTTCCGTGGGCTGGTCCGTTCTTCCGTGACACCATGGTTCTCAAGCACACTCCTACTGGTCGGACCCTGATCCGTGGTACGGACTGGGCACCAGGTCACCGCTTTAATGCTGCAAGCTACGAGTTGCAGAACAAGAAGGGCGGTGTGTACGCCAGTATCCTTCTCTTCGACCTGACTCTCTCCGGTGAGATCGTTCAGACCTACCAGACACTTGGTGGTAATTGGACTCTTCCTGAGAACAAGATCCTCGAGATCATGTCGAACAAGATTTCCGACCCGCGCTTTGTCACCTTCGACGAAGTTAGTGGTAAGCCGGAAGTCTATCCACCGACCGAACACAACCACCCGGCTGATGACTTGACCGGTATGGCTGAACTGATCACGTCGAACTACGACATCGCTGCTGCGATCCGTGAACGTACCAACGATTGGTTGCAGAACCCGCCGATCCTCATGTCTGAGTTCTACACAGCAGACGAGATCGACGCACGTCTTGAAGCATTGGGCTTCGGTGTATCTGCTGATGACGTTGAGAACCTGGTTGTTTCGATGACCGACTCTTACAACACAGCAGCCGATCAACTGTCCCAAATTTAACTAAGGATGCCATCCCATGAGTTTAAGCGAGAAGATCGCCGAGAACAAAGCGGCGATGAATCGACTGTACAGCCTGACGGCCGATATCGTCAAAAACAAACGTAAGTTCGCTGTGCTGGCCGACAATACTCTCAAGGTTGGCGGGATGGCGTTAACAGCACTCACCACGTTCATTCGTGGTGCGGTCAACTCCCACATCGGGTTGACTGGTAAAGCTGCTCACAACGACAGCGCTGCATCGGTTGGTATCATCAGTAAGGATCAGTGGGCTGCTGTTCAAGCTCCACTGCTCCCGTCTGGCATTTGCCCTATCTCTCGGTACGGTAGTAATAACTATCTGCCGACTGGTATCCTGGGTACGTTCGAATCGGGTACTACCACATTCAACCCAAAGACTGGTGCAGCTTTCTTCGAAGACGATGGTACTCTCGTCTATCTTCGGAATGCCACTAACGGTTCGATTCGTGGTACGTATTACGCTTACGCTCCGGGTGCTAGCAAGCCTACCCAACAACCGACTAAAACCAACCGTAAATATCGCCCTACGTGGATTCCTGCTGGTCTTACTGTACAGCAGATATTCTCGTGTTCGTCGTCCATCATCTTTGGTCGACTTCAGGATGCTAATGGCGTCCCTGGCGATTACTTCGTGGCGGCCACTAATGGCACCTTCGATGACAGTAAACACACCGGCGGTTTGATTACTCCGGCTGAATACGCTTTGATGGGTGGGCAGCAGGGCGAGTGCTTCGTAGCAGATAACACCGTCTACTATTACGCATTGGTCTTTTCGACAAGCGGCGCTGTCCCGTTCAGGGTGAAGATGAGTTCGGTGCCACTCGCCACGGTACAGGCTGCTAACGGCGGGTACATCGACTTCCATGCCCTGACTGGTATTAATACCACAGGCTTCGGCAATGTCGTAACGAGCGGGGCGGATTACGCTCAGTTCTGTGCGAAGATCATGAGTACAGTCGCCGCGGACAATCCGATGGTTCTGAACTCAGGTGCATTCGCTAGCACGAATGCCATGTACTACGGTTGGCCAGCGATGGTATCGGCTTTAGGTCCTGATGGCCTGATCCGTACGAAGATCTGGTCGCAGGCCAGATACGTGACCAACACCGCACCGTACGCGGCGATGACGTTCAGTTGGACGTATAACCCAGTGACCAAAGAAGTCAAGTTAGACCCTGGCTTCGATGTTCAAAGTACTGCGACGTATAGCACCGTAGCAGCCGAAGTGTATGGTGGGCCGATATTCCAAGCATTGCAGTACGATGCGTTGTCGAGTTCTGGTGCGCAATCTTCATTCTACGCATTTGATAACTCTGGTAACGTATTCCGTTGTTCTAACCAGAACACTGTCGATGCGATTGTCATGGTCTACGGCAAAGTCACCGGCTGGACTTCCAAGTACGATGCGTTGAAATGCCTATCGCAAACGACGGTTGGTAATGGCGGTGTGTCTAACCAAGCTCAATACGGTTCGGCATTAGGTGGTAACCTAATATCACCAATACCTCTATCGGCATCGGTGTTGTTACTCCAAGCCGATGGGTTGGATGCAGCTGGTAAATGGCGGCGTGGGTTTGCGTACACGATGCTGGAAGACACTCCAACCTACACTTACAAATCACTGTACTCAGGTTCGCTGACTGGGTATAAACCATCGTCAATACGGAAATTTATCGTAGACGATGGGAAGGTTGAAGTCAACTACGCAGCGACCGTGCAAGAAGTCTCCACCGGAGGCGTGATCACGGTGACTGGTCGTCGTTATCTGACTGGAATGAAGACAACTGGTCCTTCGATCATCAATCCGGATCTGTCGATCGGTCCTCTGGTTTCCATCAGCACCGCGCTGGCCCAGTCTCTGGTGGACATGGTTACTTCGCAACTGGTTGGACTTGGGATCACTCCGATCGCTTCCGGCGGTGTTCGTTGCGATCTGGTCATTCCAACAGCGCTGGCGGTTCCTCCGTTCGTAATGGTTAACTTCGTAACGACTGATGGCAAACATGGCATTACTCTTGCGAAAGTCAATCTGTCGACTGATGCTCCCGGTAACGTTATTGCGATCGCCAGCATCGACGCGATTCTCGCACCGTATTACGCCTACACCACTGGTGGTGCTAGTCTTGGGTTCAGTTCCACTAACTCAAACTGCTCTGGCGCGTGCAGTATCTACGAAGTAGCTGATGCGTTTCTCATTGGCGCGTCTAACGTCTGGAACATGAACATACCTGGATCGTCGGCGCTGGCGTCGATGGCATTCAAGTACAAGAAGTCGACCAGTCAGTTCGTAGCTAACGCTACGTACAACATGGTTGTCTTCAACCACTACACCAGCAGTCGTGCGTACCTCTCCCATCCAGATCTTGGGTTTGGCGTGAATATCGTGACTCTGGCTGAAACTGGTATCAGTGACGACTCGACGAAATCTGTCTTCTTGCCGATCGCTAAGACGGAAGCTGAGTTCGATGCGTGGGTTAAAGGCAACGTGCCGCCAATAGCCCAACGAGTAGTACTGGCTTCTCAGGAAGTGGCGCAAGGGTGGATCGTTTACTTCTCCGAACCTGTCCCTGTGGTGATTGGTGGTAAGTACTTCGTGATGCCTGTGCAGAGCTTCGACCTGTCCCTTCTGTTTACTCAAGAAGGCGCCTTGAAGAACAAGACGTTCTACATTTATCTGAAACAGTCGGGCGATACCTGCGCGTACTCGATCGACGCTGGTCCTTCACCTGAAGGTATCGGTACGATGTTCTTGGGTACTATCACCACGAACGACGTAAAGATCACTTCGATCGTTACGGATAAAGTCACTCGTATCGGCACCTTCCGCCTCAACACTGAAGCGTTGGGCTCGTCGATCCCTGTGAGTAACGGCTTGCCTTCATCCCCAGACACACTGGAATGGAGCTGATCAAATGTCAACGCTTCTGGAAAAGATTGAAGAGCTGAAGACGAAGGTGACATCGTTCACCAACCAAATCACTCGCATCTTGACCCGGAAAGCTCCTACGGCGGGTACTGCTGACGACAGTACCCAGCTCAATGGGCAAATTCCGGCGGGGATGAAAACCCAAGTAGATTCGTCTATCTCAGCTCACGCTCTATTGACGAACAACCCACACGGGTTAACGCCAGCGATTCTGGATGCTCCAACACCAGCAGCGGTGAACGCTACGGCAGCGGAGAAGTTGATTCAGGGAGTTCTCCCAGTTTCTCAGTTCGGAGATCTTGGCGGGACCATTGTCCTAACCGGCTACGTTCAGTTCGTTCTGAACTTCCTGACGGCAAACCCGTTGCTGATGTGGGGTACGTATTACACCCTACCTGCGCAATCGCTCGACTTCGTTGCACTGTTCGGCAACCCTGCTAACAAGACGTATAAGCTGTACGTTGAAGTCGTCGGCGGCGTTGCTAAATACACGGTGTCTGAAACAACGTTGATCGAGACATGGTCGCGCTTCTACATCGGCTCGGTTACGACCAACGCTAACACGTTTACGGCAGTCAATTTGACCGCTGTGACTAAGCTTGATCACTACCGTACCTCCAAAGACGCTGTCGGTGGCGCGATCCCTAGCACTGCTGATCTGCCAGTCTTCACTGACCACATCGGTAACGATTGGTTAAGTTAATCGGAGCAATTCAATGGCTGACGATAATAACCAGCTAATTCAATTGATGCACGATGCATTCGATGCGTTGCGTGTCAAAGTCTTAGCGGCACTAAGTAGAAAGCCGGATACCGCTGGTTTGGCCGATAACTCCAAACTGATCGGAACGGATACGGCAACTACGCTCATCAACGCGGGTAAGCTCGTCGGCACCAACCATGTTGCCGATAGAAACAACCCGCACGGAATCACAGCTGATAGTCTTGACGGCGTCGATAACGATACGGTTGATGCGGTGTTGGGTATTGCTATCCCTCGCGGGGCGCTACCCATTAGCCGGTATGGTGACTTTGCTGGATCGGCGTTACCCATCTCGTTTGCTGGATGGACGATATCCTTTACAGCTCAAGTTCCATCGATGATGGCTGGGTACGACCTACCTGCTCCAATCGCCAGCATCAACCTCGCTACACTCGCAACGGATGTATCGAATAGAACGTTATTCGTTTATCTTCGGTTCGACGGCGTTGCGATCAAATATCTGGTGTCGCTAACCGCGTTAGCTGAAACAAGCGGCAAGATGTACATCGGTAAGATCGTTACAGGGGATTCAAATATCTCTTCCGTCTCTATCCAGAGGGTTACTCGGATCGATACGTACCGTGTCTCTACGACGCCGGTGGGGTCTGCAATCCCTGCCACTACCAGTACGCCTGACTTGATGGCTCAACTAAATCCTGCGTGGATTCCGTAAGTCGCAAATCCTTTGTACTCAGACGGCTAGTAATCTCCAATCCTCTTCTTTCGGGGTTATGCTGAAATGGCTAACACTATCTTCAAATATCCTCTCGACCTCTTCGGGACCAGTCCCGCTAACAGAGTAGTCGATGAGGCGCACTCGATTGGATCGGTGAAAGGTCGGATCTTCGTTGCTGACTACGGTCCATTCTTCGGCGGTAACGTCATCATCAAGGATGCGGCCAACGGTCGTGAGCTGGATGCGGTCGATGACTACAACCTGGTTCACTACTACCGGGAAGCGTCTAACGCCGCCGGTCAAGCTGTCTATTCAGCAGTGCAGATCGTAAACCCGGATGTCAGCACAAACATCCTTTTGACGTGCCAGTATGTAGGTGGTGAATTTTCATTCTCTACGTATGCACTCAAACAAGCCATCGAGGCGTTGCAGAACGATAACCGCCCAGTGGCGTGGGGTGACCTCATCGGGGTTCCTTCTCAGTTCGTTCCTGCACCGCACTTGCACAGCGCCTACGACCTGTACGGCATGAAGTACGTTGTCGAGTCCAATGCTGATATCGCTGCGGCTATCCGTGACGGTGATCTGGCATCTCGCCAACTACTCCTGACTCAGGTCAGCAAGAAGTTCGATTCGATCGATGACTTCTGCATGAAGCTCGCGCTCTGCTTCGAAACAGCCGCTGGCGAATTGGCGTTACTTTAAACCACAGCGCATCCAGGAGTTTCTACGATGTCGAAGACTACAGCCCTTGCTGCTGTTGCTGCTGGGTTCAGGCATTTCAAAACTGAACTCGCTGCTGCGTTGGCGCGGCCAGCTGATCGTACTCAGCACGCTGACTATGCTGATACGTTGGAACACAAAACAGCTGCCCAAGTTCAGGCACAATTGCTTGCTGAAGTAACTGCTCACCAAAACAAGAAGGGTCAGAATATCCACAAGGATCTTCCTGGTTCGTTGGGCAGTTACGATAAAGCGGAATACGACGCCAGCCTCGATCTCATCTTGGATGCGGACTCTGGCGTTCCGATGTCTTTCTACGGTGACCGTGAATTCCTTCCACCAAACATCACTGGTTCCTTCGAGTCGGGTTCTAACCTGACTCCTTGGGGCTACGTGGCAATGATGATGGAAGATAACGGCACTCTGATGATGTTGCGGACAGGTACTGACGGTGACTCCAAAGGGGTTTACTACAGTTACATCCGTAACGCCCAGACTGAGACGGATCTCAGTAAGATCATCATGTCCAACACCAGATACGAGCCGGCTTATTTCCCAGCCAGCTTGAGAGCAATGGCAATCCTTCATGGTAGCCAAGACCTCATCATCGGCGTGATGTGCAACAAGTCTGATGGAGCCCGTAACGGTTACTTCGTGTCGCTTACAAACAACACGATGGACCACACGAAACATACGGGCTTCTTCATCCCTGAGGGTTATCTTTTCAACGTAACCCTGAAGCAGTACATGGAGACGCCTTCTGTTCCAGGTCCGGGTCTACGTTCTGTTCCAATGGGTTATGTCAAGGCTGGTTGGGCTTACTTCCTGATCGACCTGTTCGACGAAGGTAAGATCGGTTATCGTGTTTGGCGCTGCCCGGTTGCTAACCTGATCTCAGGCGTGTTGGGCGGGTTCGAACGCGTGACGGGTTGGACCATTAACCGTGGGTCTGGCGGTGTCATTGGTAGCGCCGACCTCGTGCTGTTCGATAGCCCAGCGGCTCCATTCATCCTGACTGGCGCACCAGCTGGATTGCATTCATTGACTAACGCCAGTCCTTGCAGACAAGCGATGGTTCGTGAAGATGGCCGCGTCAATATCTTCCAACAGTTCTATCAACAGTTCTATTCTGGCGATGGCGCTACAGGCGAATTGGGTAAGAACTACATCTTCAATTTCCTGATCCCTGATAACAAGGTTATTGACGTTGCGCGTTACTACAACCAGAAAGCTGTAATCAACTACAGCGGCTCCCAATTCACGTTCAACGATAGCCCAGCAGCTCCGTTGATCGAGGTAGGTAGATACCTGTCAACGGTGGGTGGTCAATCGGCTGCGTCGATCTACACCACCAAATTCAACCAAATGTGGGTTTACCAAACGGTAACTTACTACACGGCCCGGACGTTGTACCGCATCGATCACGATCAGAACGCCGACCCATTCACTATCTTTGATGCACGTACGCCTTGGGGACCTAAAACCCTCGGGCTGAACGTCACTGGTAGATACGGTAGTGGTTTGACTGAATCGTTTGCAGCCCACTCGAATATCGGCGATAACGTGGTGAGCTGTGTGAACAGTTCACGTAACGCGGCTAACCAGTTCGGTCGGTGGGGCGTGCGTTGCGTTCTGGAAGGGAATCCAGACTATCAGTATTCGTCCGTTACCGGTGGTTCCGCCTTCCGCGGTTTCGCACCGACGAAGAACCGTTATCAGCTGAGTGCTCTTGGTATCCCTGAGGGTAATGCAATTCAACTGCTTAACGAGGCCCACCCTGGTGGTTCTTTCGTTAGTCAGGCGCGATTCATCAGCCGTGATGGCCCATTGGTTCGTTCGTACAACATCGACACAAACATGAATGGTTCTGGTACTGTTCAGACTTCAGCCGCGGTAATGAATAGTCTCAAGCAGCAGATTGTCAGTGCCTTGGGTGCACGAGGGATCGGTCTGTACTACGGACCGAATACTGCCGAGAACGTGTTGTTCGAACTCGTCGTTCCACAGATGTACGGTGGCCTACCTCCGTTCGTATCAGGCTTGTTCATCGGTAGCGATCGCGTTACCCGCATGTTCCTTTGCAGTGTTGACATCGCTGGTAGTCGTCAAAACGTTACTGCTGCGAGTCTTCAGACCGGCACGTTCACTTACGTGAACAGTCAGATCGCTATGGGTATTTCCATCTCCTTGGATTACTGGCCTGAGGCTGGACAGACCGTTATTCGTGCGACCAGTAACGGGTTCACGTTAGGGCTTTCTCCTGCTGTAGTGAACTTGGTGTCTGGTGACCGTGAGCAGTTACTGATCATGGCCACATGGACTGGCGGTGCATGGGCATTCGTTGGCTCGCCTTACTGGAACTACGTTCAAGTGGCACCGGCTGGATTCTTGAATTTCCCTAGCCGTGGATTGTACTTCACGAAAACGTCTGAGTTTATCCGAGGTCAGATTGACTGCGGTACGAAGATGATCGGGACATTGGTATCGACGTCAGAACCACCGTCTCAGGGAATCGGCGAGCTTTACGATGGGCGGATATCGGACATCAACTCCTCGATCGTGATCGTGTCCCAGAAGACGGTAAGTGCGTGGACTGTTTACTTCTCTGACGAGGCACCAGCAATGCTGGATGGTGTCTTCCAGTTGATTGGGCAGACTACCTACGAGTTGACACCTGGGGTGGATATCAACAAGACGTACCACGTCTGGATCGTGAAGATCAATGGGGTGTTGTCGTACAAGATCGTCGAAAGTTCTACGGCGACTCCGGTTGCTGAGGCGTCATTGTACCTCGGTTACTTCACCACTACGAACGCTGGCCTCAACGCAGTTATCACTGCGAAGCGGGTGGCTATCGGTGGAATGGTTCTTGCTCGTGCATCGCAAGGTTCTGGTATCCCTCTCACGTCCGGTACGCCTAACACGCCTGGCCGCCTGAACTGGAGATAAACATGACAGAAGAAGAGATCCGGCAGAACTTAGAGGACAAGTTCAGGTTGTGGAAGGAGGAAGTAAAACGCCTCATCGACCGAGCTGCCCAGTTCGCCGTACGCGCGTACAACACGGATCGTATCAACGGGTATTCGCTTGCGGATCTCGTTGCTATCATTCGTGGGGAAGTCAAGGCTCACGAAGACACGGTCAACGCCCACGGCGATACTCTCGCCACGTTGGGCGGTATGACCAAGACCACGTTCGATGCTCAGCGGGTCAACTACTATCCAAAGGATGCAGTACCTGTAAGTAAGGTTCCTTTGGTAGCGGTAACGGTAGGTGCGGGGACGCTCAACGTCCCTGCCTTCACCATGATCTTCCAAGGTCGTAAGGTCAACGTGACTGCGGCTAACCTCACCCTGAGTACGGATGCCAGACAGTACGTAACTGTCACGCTCTCTGGAGCAGTACCTAACCGCGTCTCTACATTGGGCGTTACGACCAACGTCACTGAATCGTTGAACAAGATCATCTTCGGCGCAGTGAACTACGCTGGTGGGGTCTGGACTCCAGCAATGGTGCAGATCGTTCGACTCGGTATGTTTGCTGTAACGCAGACACCTCGTGGGCAGGCCATCCCTGCGTCGACTGGTACTCAGGCAGCTCCATCCAACATCAACAGTGGTTGGACGACTTAAAGGAGATCGCCATGGCAGGTCCTATTACGGCCGGGTATCTCCTGGTCAGTAAGTACTTCAGGCACTACGATGAGCAGATTAAACGTCTGCTCGCTCGTAAGCGTGCGTTGGCCTTGGAAGCAGATGATGCTGACTTGATTGCCAACCAGTTTGACTGGAAGGGTCTACTGAAGCCGGCGCGTGATGCGCTGGCTGCACACATCGCGTTAAGAAACAACCCGCACCAAGAGTCTATGGATACCATCGGCTCGTATAGCGCTAACACGATCAACACTAAGCTTGGGAAGAAGGTTCCGATCTCGATCGTTCCTGTTTCCAGTTACGGTGTGGTGGACGAGTTGACTGATCCGCAGGTCGATGCAGCGTGGACGTTCAATGGGTGGACTGCTACATGTAACCGCGTGATGAACGCGATCCTGTCAGGCACGCCTTACGTTCTTCCTGTTACATCGATCAATCTGCTGGCCATCGATCCAGCGCCAGCGAACAAGACGTTCTACGTTTACGTTCGCTCGACGTTCGGTATCGTGACCTATCAGTGTCGAGCTGACTCTCCACCTGAATCGGTATCGGTAATGTTCATCGGCCGCATCACTACAGGTGCGGCTGGTATCATTGCGATGTCGTTCGCCTCGTGCTTGCGGATTGATACATTCCGCGTTAGTCAGGCACCGATCGGTTCTGCAATTCCTGCAACTCAAGGTAACTACGACGTACCGACTAAACTGACGGCGCCGTGGAACCCTTTACCATGATCCTTTAAGGAAACGATTAGATGACACAGCCAGTACCAGAACTTCCGACCAACGTCCAATCGACTAACCCGTATACCGGGCTGGATCGTGGACTGTTTCTGTACCGAGCGCCTGGGCTGGCTCAATACGCTCGCATCCATGCAGCACGTTGGGTCTGTAACGGCCCTAGAGCTTCTGTGGGCGTGTTGGAGTATCAGGTGATGACTTACTCGAGTAAGCCAGTTACCGCCGCTGACTACGCAGCTGGGACGCTTCTGAATGCTCCCAACGGTACGAAGTGGTTCGACACGTTTACCCGTGGTCTCGTGGCAACGCCAATCTTGGCAGAATACTGGGCAGTCAACTCCTACTACACGCATTACGCGGAAGCAGGGGCTGAGATGCTCGGTGATGTTGAGAAGGCAAACATCCTGGCTCAAAGCAAGGTGTTCGTCGAAACCATGGCCAAGTGGGCTGGGTTGGACGCTGTGGAATTGACCATGACGTTCAACGCAGTCGCTGGCCAGCCTCTGAGCCTCACGTCTCAGAATCTCGGTATCGACTACACCCGTGATACGGTCCAACATCACGTTGACCTTGTCACACTTCCGACTGGTGAGTTTGATGCAGTGCAAGTTGCATTGTCTCATCTCAAGACCATTTAAGGAGAAGCCTCGTGGCACAAACTCTGAAAGAAGTAATCATGGAGACCCAAGGCTATCTGAATGCCGCTGGGTTCCCATGTGGGACTCCTGACGGTATCTGGGGTAACAAGTCTCAAGGTGCGCTGGATCTTCTGAAAGCAAGCACCATCGACGCTTCCCGACCATTCGGTGTGAACAAGATCCTCTGGGGTACGAAGTTCACTCAAGCTGAACTCACCAAGCTGGCTGAGATCATCAAACGTCTCAACCTTCCACCTGTCATGATTCAGGACTTCATGTCTTGCATGGCGTGGGAAACCGGTGAGGAGTTCAAGGCTAATACTCGTAGTCCTGTATCTTCGGCGACTGGTCTCATCCAGTTCATGAAGGCTACTGCTATCGGTCTGGGCACTACCGTCGAAGCTTTGGCGAAGATGACTCAGGTCGAGCAGTTGGAATACGTCTACCTTCACTTCAAGCCGTACGCCAAGAAGATCTCCAATCTCGGTGACCTGTACATGGCGATCATCTGGCCGGTAGCTGTTGGTAAGCCGGACTCGTACGTCATGTGGAAAACCGGCGATGCTCAGTTCGTTCCTAACAAGGGACTGGACGTGAACAACGATGGCATCATCCTGCGTCAAGAGTGTCTGCACAAGGTCAACAACAAGATGGCCAAAGGCGCACAGTCGAAGTACGTCAAAGCGGCGTAACTAGACAAAAAAAAGAAGTAAACAGAGCGTGGGTTGCCCCACGCTCTGTATGCCGTTAGGCTTCTTTCGGCTTGTAGAAGAACTCGTACTGGAGCTCATCGCGCATCTGTCCCATCAGGTACGCCACCTGATCTTCACGGACAGTTATACCGGTGTATCGAGCAATCTGATAACCCAGGTTAGCGTAGATGCCTTCCTCGGATTCAGGCGCTCCTTGCTCAGGTTCGTAAGTTGCATTGAAGTCGAACACTCCAGGAAGCCTGGGAGCGTACGCGGCCTTCTGCCACAGTTCCAACGTATAGCCTTTCTCGGCCAGTTTGTCGAGGATGGTGGTTACGGTTTCAGGGGTGGTGATGCATTCGAGGGTAAACTCGAGATTGCTGTGGAAACGTTCTACTTCTGGACTGAGTGTTGCTTTAGCTTCAGGCATTGCGGCTCTCCTTTAGAGCATGTCTTCGCCGGGTTCGAATGAATCATCATTGAGTAAGTGGCGAATGATTTTGGATTGCTTGTGGACGAAGAGAACGATTGGTTCTCCCTTGTGTTCTTTCAACTGTTTGCGGAAGTGTAAGCATTGTTCGAGATACTGCTCAGCCGTATACTCGGCGTGGAACAGGTCTCTCATACCGCTTTCCAGATTGTCTTGCGTGACATAACGCGTCTGCGCTACAGACCACACCAGAGGACCACCACCGAGAACCTTAGGGTAGTCGTACTGGAACTGCTTACGTGCCATGGCGCACGCTAGCATCAGCGCTACGTCATGATTAATGAGTATCCCGAAAGGACACATCAGGATTTCGTACTTCTCGGGCTTTGTACATTTAACGTACGGAAAGCGATGGACATATCGAAACGGTACAGCCAACCGTTCCATGTAGTCTGCGAAGGTTAGTTTGTATTCTTCCTCGTAATAGCTGTTGTGGATTCTGAGCGCCTCTTTGTAGGCGCGGATCTCTTTGTTCTGCTGATGCTTCTCGTACAGGTCCATACCTGCTTTGTAAGTCACCAAGAGGCCACCAGCAGCAACTACGCAGCCTACGGCGAATCTCATCGTGCCACTGATCATGATGTTGTTTCCTCGGGGGATTGCTTATCGTGTTTGTAATGTATCACCCAAGTAAATTTGATTATACAGCAAAAAGCCCCCTCCCCTTCCCTAGTAAAGAACTAGAGAGGTTCAGTCGTCTACAACTCCTTCACGTTAGTCCATCGTCGACTTCGTCCCCTAGACTTCTAGTCTAGGTTACTACGTCTCCTCTAGAATAAGGAAGAAAGCTCTTTAACATAAAAGCAAGTGTGACAGTGAATAATTAACACGCAGCATAAAGCGAAGTAGACAGGACCATTAAGATCCTGTCTACCCCAATCACTTACAAGTCAAGCTTGAACTCATCTTCAGGAGCCGCAGGCTTACCTTCAGTTGGTTCATCTTCAATAGGTTCCTCTACAGGAGCCTCTTCTACTGGCTTCTCTTCCTCAGGAGTTTCTTCAGGCTCCTCAGGTTTCTCTTCTTCAGCCGGAGCTTCCTCTTCCGATACAGGTTCATCCAGAGACAGCTCATCTTCAGCTGCTGGTTCTTCTGCGTTAGGATCGGTCAGATCCGGTACTGGAGCTTCTGCATCGAAGTCAGGAGCGGACTCTTCTTCAGCTTGACCAAGTTCCGCCATGGCGTCTTTCACTTTCTGGTCAAGCTTCTTCAGACGTTCCTGATCCTTACGATGCTTATAAGCATCTTCAGCCACGATCTTGATGTAATCGCCGAGGCCGGCGATCATTGCGGTAACGTGTTGCTTCATCTCTTCGTTGAGATTCAGCAGTGGGCTGCCATCTTCAGTGTTGACGAAGATATCCAACTCACGGAAGAACCCACGTTCACGCATCCAACGACGCAGCTCGATACCCTTGAGCGATGCGATAACTGTTGGGATTGCTTCCTTGACCGTGTCGCTCGTGTAGCCGTGGAAGTATTCCTCAGTAACGTAGGCAGGAATGATCTTGTCCAACGCTTCCGAGTACTTATCGAACAGCTCGATCTGTTTGGTCAGGTTGTCAGTGCTAGGCGCTGGCAGGTTAACGACGAGGGAGTTCAGGAAAGCCTCGAGGAAAGCCTCAGGATCTTCCTTGTACTCATCTGGAACAAGCTTCTCGTTGTTATCGATGATGTCCATCAGCTGTTCCAACAGAATCCCCGAGTTATACGTGAACACACGTACGTAGTCAGTGATCTGTGGGTTAGCGATGTTCTGAAGCACCATGACGCGTTTCAGGAGCATCAAGTGGTTAGCCACCACCGTCGTAGCAAAGTCAGGCTCATTCACGCCATCGACCATCTCAGGCGTCAGAGAGAACACCCGGTGAAGGTCACTACGCAGCGAGTTCAGCAAGTCGGTGTCAACAGGCACGTAGTTGCTTTCACGCGGTGTAATGGTGGTCGATACTTCAGGATAAGCAGGGTGGCCAGTTACGTTAACCGAGTAACCCGACATCTGAAGTTGTTCAGCCAAACCTTGAACGCTGATGATACCAGTTGGGAACTGGTGATACGACAGCGCCATCGCTTCGTTCGACAGGAATGTAACCGTACCAACCGGGTCACCGTCCTTAGCGTCCAACGTGATGTTGATGTCTTTACCAGGAATCGCGTTCTTCACAGCGCCGATGATGTTGGCTACGAGCAGAGTTGCACGCATTGCTGCCAACGCCTTAGCGTCGTCAAGGATCGATTTACCAACACCATACTCGTTCACATCGAAGCACATGTAGATCATGAGCTCAGCAGGAACGTACAGCAGGATGGTTTGTTGGTTCTTCATGGTACGTGCAAACATCAACTTGTCGATGTGTTCGCTACGAGCGATTTCAACTTCACCACCGAGCAGACCAGAAGAGATCCGAGCGATGATGTCGTGTTCAACCACTTCACCGTGCAACTGAACCAAACGGTCGATCAGTGCATCACTGGCATTCGAGATACCCCCGTTGAGGGTTTCGTTTGCCATGTTGAGCAGTTCACCAGAAACCTGACTACTGGAGCCAACCTGATCACCACCCATTGCACCGCGACGGATGTCGCTGTAATAATCCACCCGCCGTGAGAATGATAGCGGGAATCCATTCTGATCCTGAGCTACCAAATACCCAACAATGTTGGTCGGATCACCAGGAACACAGATAGGCATCACAGCTTCGATAGCGAGGTGATACTCGAGAGGGTGGCCGATGGCTTCGCCACCAACTTGCTTACGAGTAGGCACGACCTCAAGGCGGCTACGCTTCATTCCCTGTGGGGGTTTGAAGAACTGGCTGTGAACTGCGCCCGGAGACTGAGCAGCTTTCTTACCAGCACCTGTGCCTTCACCATTGGTATTCTGAGCAGCATCAGCTTCACGCTGAGCCCGACGGCGACGGCGGGATTCCATTGAAGGATTGCCGTAAACCGATTCACGCATCTTGGTGCGTTTGGCTTCCATCACGGCCGGCATACGGAATGCTGCCAAGTTGTCGGTAACGCGGATAGGAAGAGCGATCTTCTTACCCTTCGTTTCTTTAGTATCACCCATCATCTTGATGGTATGATAATCCGCCATATCCGTGGTGTTTATCCTCCGTTGGCTTGACTCCAAGCTGACGTAGTCGATGCCCTTTGCGGTTGGTAGAGCCAAACCAAGGATGCCTTTTGGACGATACCATCCATTAGCCCATTCACCGTCAAAGCTAGCCACGGACTCCATACTGGCCGATTGAGCGACGTTGATCATCCGATCGATAGAAGCCTCGGGGATAATCATGATTGGGTGAGCGCCCGACCAAACCAATGCATCATCAATCCAGCCGGTGATCTTTTTGTCGAGGTTCTTCTCATTGATGAAGAAGTTCTCGATGACATCCACCATCTGGGCTGTGAGCGCCGTTTCTTTGCCGTCGATCTTGCTACTGAAGATCAATGTGGTCGACGATAGATCGCCTGGCGATACCACAGCGCTGACCAGGATTTCTCGAGCAATGTTCAAGTCCGGCTGAACTTGGAAGATGTTACGAATGTCAGTGGCGTCACGAAGTGTGCGGCGTGTTACGGCCCCCACGGCACTGAGATCGACATCCTTGAGTTTACCGCGGTTCGGATCGGTACGGTCAGTGACCAGACGACCAAGAACGCGTTCATCAGCCTTACTTAAATTCCTGAACTGCGAGACTTTCTTCTGCGCGCGTTCGTCATCTGCTGCCATTTAATCCTCTCCTACTAAGATCGGGGTAAGTCATGAATGCCTACTACAGGCTTTACATCAAAAGCATTATAAAGCTTGTCGCGACACTCGTGATTAAAAGTAGCTACACTGCCGACATGATGAACCGGCGGTTACTTAAAGCGGGGATAGCTGTCGATCTCAATGATCCGTATAGCTGGAAGTACTACAGGAACAACGCGGGTTTGTATCATTCCAGTAACGTGATGATGCAAGTAACCTCCCTCGATGACAACACGATCATTGACTTCACACAAGCCAACTTAAAGATCCACGCTGCAACGAGAAAGGAATACACCTACGGGAGCAGCTACTATCAGGAATTGGTAGCGGCTTACCCGGATCAACAAATGCTGATCAACGGGATCATTAACCCGATTGACATAGGGACAGCTATCCAAGCCGCTGACCATACTATCCTCAAGTATGACGCGTCTTTGGTGGAAGCCTCAGAGCAACAGTTGATTCCTGATATCCAGCGTTACATCACGCATTGCTTTAAACGGTGGGATAACTCGGACTACGCATTGTTCGAGCCATTCTACTATCCGGCGTTCTTGGGTATTCTTTATACCCGTCTGACTCAAGTGGTGCTGAACAGTCGTAAGGCTGTCTGCAAAACTGATCAGGCCCACAGTTACCACCTGCGTCAATACATCAGCAGCTTTAACCAAGCTGTAGGTGATGAGTTCGATCTCATGACGCTGAAGCAGAAACTGTTTACGTACCGGAACATCCGTTACCTGAACTTGAACCTCGGTCGTGGCGAGACGTTCGATCTGATTACTCAGAAGTATCTGACTGACCGCGGCTTCTCGTTGGCGGGTTACGCTCTTGAGCACGATTACGAAAGGCTGACGATTGATCTGAAGCCACTGGTTGTATTCGTTCGTAAGACCATCAACGGTATTGAGCCGGCGATGGGTAGCAGCGTTAAGAGCCCTCAGGAACTTCTGGAACTCGAGACTCCGCTCGCTCGTGACAACATCGTTATTCAGGACGACGTCGTAGAAGATGTCTTCGCTGAGATGAATAAGTTCAAGGGCAACCGCCTTAAGACCAAGGTACTTGAGTCGAACGTGGTTGACCGGACTGACGCTGAGCCATTCACGCTGACAGAGGTGTTGCTCAACCACTGGATCTACCTTGCTCATTACAAGCGCTTTAATTCCGTGGTCGTGTTCACTAACCCTGCGAACGGTGATCTCTATCGTCTCTCGGTTAAGACTGCCTTTATTTTCTACCTCTACGCCTACAACCGTTCTATCGGTCAGAAGCTTTCTCATGTTCCGATCGTAAACGCTCGCCGTGTTCGACGTATCCCTTTGCCTACCAAGGCGAAGTTGATGAGTATGACAACGCGTAAGAAGGTGCCTGAATACTACGTCGACTACATTCTGGATACTCAGGTGCAGATCGGCACGTACGTCAGCATCGAGGCATTCCGCGACACCTGTAAAGAAATCCAAGCTTTGATGTTGCATCATCGTGACATGCGGAACTACAACGGCGACTACAAAGCCGAAGGTGAGCTGCACACGATCATCGACCATTGCTACATGGACATCCGCATTGACCTTGCGGGTGAGATGAACTACGACAACTGGTTGAATAGTGTCGGCATCGACATTACCGGAATGGGGGATCTTGAATTCTCCATGATGGCTGACCAGATCTTCAACACAGCTACAGGTAGTAACCTTTCTAACGCAACACGCGTTCGTGAAGTCCACGCTGCGATGCTTCGCGTCATGACAGCGTTGTCTTCGTACACGGTTCAATATATCGGTCAGATCAACGACAGTCCTATTAAGATTGTCGATGGGAAGTTCCCAAAGCTTTCCATTCCTAAAGAATGGTCCGACAGTTACTACGATGTAGAGAACCCTCTGCCTACTATCATGAATCTTCATGAAAACGGCAAGATGTACATGAAGCAGTTGATGCCGTATCCGAAAGTCAACATGACCGCCAGAGACCTACGGGTAATGGCTAAGGTTCCTGCTGACGTTTGTATCAAACTTGTAGGTAGCATCGAGCTGAAACAACAGATCGACATGCCACTTCCAAGAATGACGCTGATCGATAAGCCTCAGACTGATATCGGTGAGATTGTTCAGACGGATGTTGTCGGGTATCTTGCGATCCCTGATCAACCGCTGGGTAGTTTGATCATCGACGATAGTCTGACCGGATACGAACTCCTGACCAACGCGCGTAGAAAGAACTTCCTGGGTATCTAAGGATGCACTCATGAGCATTGCACCAGAAACACTCTTGAAGATGCATCCACTCGATGCGTTGAGGGCTCAAATTGGGGAGAAGTTAAAAGCTCCCCTCAAAGCCACACATCTGAAGATAGAGGCGCCTGTATCGCTTGGTGGTGTCAATACCAGCGTTAAGGTGTCGATCGACAAGAGCAAGGCGCCAGTTAGTCTGTGGGATCGGGTGGGTACATTCACATTCGAGTATCAGCGGATTAGCCTGCCAGCTGTCTTGTCTGGGGTGAATCTATCTGTAGCGGCTGAAGTACCATCGACTCCAAAAGACTTGATGGGTAATCTCTTCTGGCCGTACCGGATTCCGATCAGTGAAACTGACTTCGTTGAAGACAGCTACGATCAGTTGGGTACAGTCGCAGTAATCTCATCCGCCGACTCGTATCGGTGGGTAGGTGAAGTTGATTGCGTGATTGCCCGTCTGGGTCTTGAGATCGCTGGCCGCATTCTGGTTAATACGCTGACGTTGTCTCACACCGATGCGTTCATTAGCCTTAACATCAAGAATCAGATTGCTACTCACCTGAACTTGATGAATGCTGCCTCGTTGGCAGAGCCGATCCAATCGAACATGTTCACCATCTCTCAGGTATCTGAGAATGGACCTCAGGATGCTGGTGACAACACAGCTCTCCTGTTGACGTTCAACGGCGTTCCTTACATCGGGGCACTGACGGTCTACTACGGTCGCAGATCGTGGCCATTGACCTTCAGACGCCCTGTTAAGTTCGGTGGACCAGGCTACGCTAACATGACACAACTCGCCGCGTTACTTTCAGCGCAAATGGGATGTGTGATTGCAGCGACTGATATTAAACCAACTGCGATGCCTACTATTGCGGTAGGGGCTAAGGCTTCCTTCCCAGTGACGTTCGCCAACAACTCGTTGGCTTACTGTGGCGCCATCTTGGTTGAATACACTCGGACATCTTAAGACCTAACGGATAATCCCATGACTGACACGCTACGGTTATTGAAGTTCGATCCTGCCGTGGCGTTACTGATCATGGCCAATAACCATTTCAATCTCCACTTGAGAGCAGAGTTCGCATCCATTGGTCCTCCGATGATTGTTGAAGGTGCTGTGACCAACGTGGTGATCACCACGCATGAGTCTACGGATGAAAACATCTATAGACAACATACAGGTCAGATGACGTACCGCTACAATAGATTGCACGTAGCGGACGTCTTCGGTGGTATGAGTCTGGATCTAACGCCGCCCATTACGGTAAAGGGCGTGATGAACAACATCGCGTTAGCTTCAGGTTTGGTGATTACGGACATGGACTTTGAGAACGCACTCGTTACGGGTAGCAGCTTCATCCTCAAGGCCAAACCGAATTCGTTGAGATGGGTTGGTGAAACGACAGTAACGCTGGGAGAACCTGGGACTTCGATCCTCCTCTCCGACGCTTTCTCGAACAATATACTTGACGGATTGTGGCCACCTGCTTTCTAGGGCCTGAGGTGATAAATGTACACACTCAAGAAACCAAGGATAGCTCGATACAGCAAGCCCTCTAAGGAGCTGCTGGTCGACTACATCAACGCTACAAACAACCGGTTGCTGAAACCTGAGCAGTTACTGTTCGGTCTTCCAACTGTTGAAGGTGAGGAAGGACTGACGTCAGTTGATATCAAGTTCGCCTCGACCAACGGTTGGAGTGAGGAAGTTCAGCGCCTGATGTATCGCCGTGTAGACATCGGTCAAATCTTGAACGATGAGCCTTGTGCGATTCACGTTCCTGAGCTTACAGATGCTGCGATCATCGCTGCACTGCACGAACAGTACGGTCTGTTCCTGGAACCTGCGCTAATCACCATCGAACTGGTTTCTCAGGAACCTATCGGTGAGGGTCTGCTGCCAGCTCTTCAGAACACCGATTACCTGATCACTATCTCTGGCGATCATTTGACCTTCACAGGTAACTTCAAAGTGATCACGCGTCAGTCTCTGACGCTGCTCGGCTCGACTATCGATTCGCTGTTGGACATTCGTCAGTTCTATAGCGACAGCAACCAAGGCTTGCCTCCAGTTGATCTGATTCTGGAAGATGGTGAGCTGAAGTTGTCGGACGCTTTCATGTCCCACGATGATCGCCGGGCTACCGAGTCGTATCTGTACACGATTCCAACCGGTTACGTGTGGGCAGACCTCGTAAATCTACCACAGCTGCTCCGTCGTCTCACTGGGGACGAATGGGTCTCTGTGCCTGATCAGGAGCTGCCTTTCAACGTCCACGGCTCTGAAGTCATCTACAACGGCTTCGTGAGCACCGCACACACCGTGAATGATCCAGCGTACAATTACGTGTTCTGTCTCGATCTGAGCAAATGGTGTAACAACATCACTGGTGTCCTCAAGATTGCGTACCGGTACTCGGACAGCAAGGTTCCCGGAAACCTGCCGTTTAACCACGCATCCACACCACCACTCTTCTCACGTTAAGGGACAGCTATGAATACGGTACAAGCCACAGTCTACGGCGCTAAGCTTCTGGTTTCGTTACTCCTCGGACAAAATCCGGTGATTGATGCCAAGTCCACCATGAACGAGCGTCTTGAAGTTCAAGAGAACGCGCGTCCTACCGCCACTGAGCGTGTGAAGCTCTGCATCCTCATGGCTGGTAACAAAGGTCACACCGCGTCGATCGGTAACAACGGTATTGCCAAGACTTCGATCTTGGACCACTACGCCGACAACGCTTCGCTCTACAACCCAATGCCAATGGCAATGCGTCCTGTGGATGATGACTTTCCAAAGTCCATCCGCGATAAGTACGCTCTGCGTGTAGAGATGTTGGTTGACGGTGTCAACTACTACGCTTACTTCGGTCTGCGTATTCACGTCTCCACGGATGACGTGACTGTAGTGATGAAGAAGATCACTACCGAAGATGGTATCGTTACTGAAGTCGTGTTCGTGCCTAACACCTCGAACCTGTACCCAGAACCGATCCAGTTGCCGTCTACCGGCGCCGCTACCACCACTGACGTGAAGCTGGCAGTATCTGCCTTGCTGCCAGTCGTCCTGTCCACTACTGACGTGCAAGAGTACGTCAACGTGTCCAAGATCTTGTATGGTGGTGACGAGGAATACGCGATCATGTCGGAGTTCGCACTCTGCACAGCCGCTGACCGCACTGTTACCGTACAGACCACTTCGGGTACTACCCAGTTCAACGAAGCGATCGGTACTCAAATCTACGCGTTCGCTGCTGACCACAAGGCGTTGTACTACAACGAACAGGAATTGACTCTGCAATTCGACGTCGGTAACCAAATCCCGATGCTCGGCACTCAGTCGATCCCTACCCTTGAAACGATCGGCACCGGCGCTTAAAAGGAGTGGCGCTACTTCGGTAGCGCCTACCAGTCATGTTCGAACTTAAGCCAGGATTCAGCGGCCATTGGATATATCGAATCCTCGGTATCGACAACGGCACCAATACGGTCGGGTTTACGATTGTAGACCACGATCTTCGTACAGGTATATCGACTGTAATCTTTGCTGAAACTGTTACTGCTGATAAATCAGCTTATAACAAGTACGCGGGGGTTGCATCGAACAGAGGCAACCTTGACGCTCGGTTGCTTGTTGTAAATGACCGCCTTGCAGAAATACTGGATGAGTACGACCCAGACATCGTAGGATGTGAGGCTCCGTTTTCTCATCTAAACATCAGTACCTACCGGACGCTTGTAACGGCCATGAAGTATTTGGACGATACTTGCTATAAACATAGACGGACGTTACAATTCGTCGAAGTTTCTCCCGGTAAGGCAAAGAAAGCGGTGTGTCCGGAAGGGCAATATAAAACCGATAAAGAATTAATTCGTCAATTTATCATGGATGATGCGAACATCGTTGAGGGGGAAGGTATCTCGATCAAGGATCTTGACGAACACTCCGTTGACGGCATCACTGTGTGCAGATTCCTTGCGCTTGACGCCGCTAAAGCATTTACATAAACAGGGAGTTAATGTAGATTAATGATGGCCTTAGGCCGTCATGCACTTCACATGACATCTGGTGGTTCCCATGAACGTAAGAGATGCTATCTCGCTTATGGCAAAGAACCCGGCGGTGGGCTTCACCTGGGAGCCTACGTTGATCACACTGGTCAACGGCTTCCTTCCAAGTGATCGTCAGTTGGACCCAAGCACCGCAGAAGCTAAGGAGATCCAGGATGCACTCGCAACCCTGGACGTGGCTACGCAGGATATGATTCTGACCTCGAGTCTCGGCGTGGCTGCCGGTGGTCAGAATCCGACTCCTACCCCTCTCCAAACCCCTGCGACAGCTCAAGCGCCAACAGCTCCATGGTCGCCGAGTGAGCTTCAGAAATTGGTTGGTCTCAGTATTCTGTTTGTCACCGTCTTGGTAGCAGCCAAGAATGGCCTGAACATCCCAGAAATTATTGAGTTGATCAAAGTGCTTAGTTCGATGTGATAACTCACTGCTAGGGTGGTTACACAAAAAAAAAGAAAGAGCATAAAGACCGTGGGTTTCCCCACGGTCTTTATGTCGGCTTATGCCATCAAGTAACGAAGTAGATCGGCATCACATTCGGATGTTTGATCTGATAGAGCTGTCGAGCCCACGCTTCGTCCTCACGCCGCTGCTGTTCACTATATTCAGTAGGAAACAATGCAGCGTGGATAGCCAGCGCTAGTTTGTTAGCGTACATGCAGCACCTCATACGTGTACGTTAGGGCTGCGGAAGTAGGTCTCGTACAGCTTAGCGACCTTCTTGTTCACTTCAGCCTGACGGTCCACTTTCATGGCAGGGGTCAGGATGATGAGTTCATCGTGAGTGAATGGGATCTCTTCAGGGGTCAGTTCATAACCATCCGGAAGTTCAGCATCGATCTTCGCCCATGGAACTACTTCACCCTTACCGTTACGGAAGATGTCCACTTCAAACTTGAAGGGAACGCCATCGCGAGTGGTAGCTTCAATGACGTAGCGCATCTTGATGAGACCCTGATCAGCCATCAGCTTAAACTGGCCGAACATTACTTCATCAGAAGGACGCTCGTTCTCAAGCTTACCCTTCTCTTTAGCGTCAGTCTTGGTGGTTTGTTCATAAACCACTAAGCTGTCTTCGTGTTCGGTCATACGAACGCGTATAGAGCCGCTGGAGGCGTTCTGATCAGACTTGGGTACAAAGATCCCCCATTGCTCCTGACCTTCGTGATACGTCGCTGTGGTGACGATCTGCTGAAGATCATAACCCGAGATGTAAATCTCGTTTTCGTATTCCATCCCGGAGGCTTCAAAAGAAGCTTCTTCTTCAGGATTAGCAAATGCCAAGCGTTCGATGATAGAAGTCATCGTCATCCCCTGTGGTTTTCAAACAAAAAAAACATTACCTCTCGGATAATGCACCGTACACCCATTGAAGGGTGTACGGATTCGTCCTACAGTATTACGATTAAGTTGATGGGTGCGGCCACATTACTGGCCACCTCTGTGCTTGGCGTAGCAGGAACCTGATGGTAAAGCTTACACAGCAGCCAGGATGAAAGATTCCAGGCGGCAGGCGTAAGGCAGTACTTCGATCAGGCGGTTGTCAGAGGTGGACAGCAAGAGGCGAGGCTTCAGGCCCGGCGGGGTTTGCTGCTCGAGGGCCGAGTACAGACCGCGCAGGGTGGTGAAGAGTTCACGGTTGGAAGATTGAGTAACAGCCAGACCGGTTTCGTCCATAGTCAGAGCCAGGCCGATGCCCAGTTCGTCGATGGTTGCGCCGAAGCTTGCTACTGCCAGAACATCCAGGAATACCAGAGCTTTCGGATTCTTCACGTCGGCGATCAGATCACCGGCGATGTCGGCGATTTCTTCAGCGGAGACGTAAGCGGTGGACAGGGTGGTTACGTGACCGACACGCTGAGCGAACTGTGCTGCTTCGGCAGCGCCACGCTTGGCACCGTACGCGTCCAGGAAGCGGCCGTAGTGGCGGCTGAAGTCCAGCTTGGTAACCTTGTCGAATTGGAACTGGTATTTCGCAGAGCGCAGTAGGTTTTCGGTGAAGCGTTTGTTCAGAAGCTCGAATACCGGCTTCTCGAATTGTGGCTTCAGTTCTTCCAGCAGCTCAGCAGCCTGGGTCAGGGTGTTGGCACCGCCGACTTTGGCAACCAGATCCAGTTGAGCATTGTCTTGCACTGCGATAGGGGTACGCAGGAATTGCACGTCAACACGCACCGGCGCGTCTTCCGAGTTCAGGCGAACACGCCCTTGGAATACGGCGCTGGTAATGCTGTCGGCAGCGAGAGCGTTGGAGAAGGTCAACTGGTCAGTAGGGATCTGCTTGATCAGGTCACCCAGCTTCAGACCAGGCTTGTCCAGCTCCAGGCTGATTTCGGTAGTGCCTTCTTTCAACGCCTTCAGCGAGATGCCGCCGGTAGGTGCTGCTTTCGGGGTATCGATTGCATGGGTATCTTCACGCAGGCTGTGTGCCAATTGCTTGTTTTCGTTATCCACTTCAACTAACTCCTCGCGGACTTCGCCGCTGCTATCCATGACGTAATACTTGATGTATTGGTTGACGTCGTAAAGGGTTGGGACGGCGGTGATCAGCTGTTCACCATCGCCAGTAAGTTTCCAGCCAGACAAGTGAGCGACACGCCAATGCTCATCATTCAGCCAGTAATCTTCGTACGGGTTTGCACGCGTATGGTCAGGACCATCTACGTGGGTGTTGCGGGCTTCCAGATGTGGCAGTGGTTCTTCTGGATGCTCGTATTCAGGTTCACGACGTTCAGGCTCACGCTCACGGCGTGGTTCTTCGCGACGTGGTTCATCACGCTCATCCCGTTCATCGGTAGCAACACCGATGTCAGAGAGGATATCCCAGTGATCAGCACCTTCGTTACCAGAACGGCTGTCACGAGGACCACTGCGGCGAGTATCGCGGTAATCACGATCACGACCACCTCGGTCACGGTCTCGACCATCACGATCCTCACGGGTACTCCAACGAGCACCACCGCCACGGCGATCATCATCATCGTTATCACGATCACGACTACCACCACGACGACGTCCACCGCCGGCCAGCTTACCAGCCAGCCGCATTGCATCTTCCATACCGCGCTCAGCATCACGCGGCAGTTCACGAACAAGCTTTGGATCGGCGAAAACAGATTCAGCGAAGTGACCATCCACCATCGCTTCAACGCCAAGACGGATGATGTCCTTCTCGCGATCGCCGCGCTGACCCAGTTCGTCTTCGATGTTCCGAAGGTTCGCAAAGGTCAGTTTGACCAGCTTGTCCATGTTGCTGTTGTTATAACGATGCTTGCCGAGGTTTTCAGCATAACTGCGACGAAGATCCAGAATGAAATCATCCCGAACATCGACGCCATCCGCTTTCGCCTCGATGTAACGGATGGTCTCGTCAAAGACGAGGTCCCAGATCCGTTCCGCTTCACGAGAGTCGCTTGCCATACATCTTCCTATTCTTGAGTTAAATTAGTTTCGGCCGATAGCCGCGTCGATATGTGCAACGATTGGCTTCATGTGTTCTTTCCGCACAATCGTATTCTTCTCGTCCAGTTCCACTGTCGGGTTGATCGTATTACGACCCAGTGGAGAGTGCTTCGGAAGGATAAGGTGGTTACCCCCTTCAGCAATCGAACCGTCGAGCCACGATTGTGGATCGTTCACGTTCAAGTTCTGGGATTTACGCCCAGCACTCGTTTGCGCCTGCATTACCAAGCGAGAGGTGATTCGGAAGAACATGTTGTCGCCAGGTGTAGACACGCTGGACATAAACGGTTTGCTGCTAGTCTTGCGCAGGTTGAAGATGATCGTGGGCATAAAGAACTTACCCAAGATCTTGTTGTAGTCATCCGCTGTGTGCTTACGCTTCCGGTTATTCGTGATCTCGAAGAGACACCGGAAGATCTGCTCGTAGATGTCACGCAGTACATACTGCGCAGTCACCAAGCGTTTACCATACATGGAGCCAATGGATTCCGCTTTCGAATCAATCAGGTGATCGATCTGAACGAGAATGTAAGCAAAGAACTCGTAGAGGTTTTCAACATCCAAGTTCTCTTCATCCAGCAGAGTCTTGCGTACTTCGATGTCCACGTAATCATCCAGGCTGATGAGGTGACTCACCACGTTCTCAACCAGCTTACCAACAGACATCTGGTCGCCAAAGAGAACGTAACCCATCCAGCGCTTCCAGATGTCATCGCCGAGCAAGTCTTCAACCAGCAGATCCTGAGGGAACAGATCGACCAGATAGAAGAATGCCAAGGCAAACGCCATGGTCAGCTGATTGGTAGCAGCTTTAGGAATGATCAGGCAGAGATTTGTAGCGATATCGGGGTAATGCACACGCAGCTTCAATGCAGCCGGCCGGGACTTGGCTGATCTGACTACGGTGTATTTTTCAGGGTCAACGGGGTTCTCGGCCAAGAACTCTTCGGTAACGATTGCAACATCGCAATACGCAAACCGAGCGAACGTCTCTTTCAGCCCGTAGCGGCAGAAGAGATAATGCGGCAGAGTAGACATCACCTTACCGAGCGTGATGGTATCACTTTCCGACTTCTTGTTATTGTTGGCAGACCGGTGGTGCAGCCAAGAATAAGCAATGTATTCGGAGTAATCTTCTCCATCTTTCAAAACGGTGTAGATCAGACGCTTGAATGTAACCGGAGCGCGTGACATACGGATGAACACAAAGTCCTGGCCAATCGAGAGGCCAGGGTCTGTTAGTACATCGCCGATGGCGAACTGTTTACCTGTAATGGTGAGCAACCCACCGCGCCTTGGAGCAGGCAAGCAGAAATAGCGCGGATATAGCGGAACGCCATTACAGGAGAACTGATACTTCACCATGTAGACATCGCTTTGCGCTAAGTCGATGGAGGGGGTGGAACGATCGGACCGTGTCAGCGAAGATGACATAACGCTGTACGCTTCCTGAGGACTACAGATGTAAGATCCGTTGTACTCGAAGTCATCTGGATAACTGTTTTCAGCACACGCAATAGTCTGATCTACGAGTCCCTTAGCATCGTCCAAGCCATGATAGGCGAGTCCATCCAGAATGTCCTGATTGAAAACAGGCATCCTCTTCTGCAAGTCGTCAAATAACCAAGTATGCATTCCATCCCCTACCCATCTATGAAGGTTTCATTTTAGCCACCATCGTTAACACAGTTAGCGACGATGTGATTATCCCACCGACCAGACGAATCCAGTCGCCCAAGTTTTTAGTCTTCTCTTTAACATCGTCTTCGCGATGTTTCCAGCGAAGCCATTCCTCACGCTCGCGAGCGAATGCCCTTTCGGACTCTGTCTTCTCTCGCGTATACGTGTGGTCTGTGTCAGCTTTCTCCCCAGCTCGATCGAACTCTTTCATTTTCTGTTCGTGCGCTCTGCGGGCTATTTCTTCTTTACGTATTTCTTGCCAACTAACACCAGCTTGGGCTTTCTCAATACTGTCAGCTAAGTTGAACCGAATATCTGCATCTTCAAACGACAGATGTTCAGTGTGGATGGTTGCACCAGACCCAATGACGTTCTTCACTGCGGCTGGTCGCCGAGTTGTGACATGTACACCGTCACGTAACCTTAAATCACGTTCAATTGGAATGTGGTGAACGGTATTGCCCAACAGCATAAACCGATCATGTCTATTCCTAAGAGAACTATTGTCTACGGCTTTGATCGAGAACAGCAGAGTATCTTTACCCAAGTGAGGTAGGTCAGCGGCTAATCCATACTGCAACCGATTAAAGTTACTGAACGGATGCTCCTCAAACTTCTCAACTTCTGGTTCGAGCGAGATCAACAGATCCAACTCTTCCAAGTACACAGTACCCCCGGCATTAACAACATCATTCAGCTGAATCTCCACATGAATCGTGAGAGTAGTCAACCTGCCCTGATGAGACCAAGAATTCAATCTCGCTTCAAAGGCATTAATGATTTCTGCTGCTAACCCTTGCGGATTTCGATGCCGGTCTAAGAAATCAACATAGGTCGATTTGTAAGATTCCTTAGTCATAGTCCATTCGAGAAAGACGTCAATGTATTCACCGCCTTGAGTGTACTGCTTCGGTTTGAGAATCGAATGCACGCCCATTCTGGTTTTGACGCTTAGAGTCCGACTTGACGCATTAACGTAGCGCATTGTAAACGCTGCGTTCTCACGACCCTTCAAATCGGGATCGCTCAACTCTGCACGAGAGGTGAACTTATCGAACGGAACAAAACGACGTCCCGAACTATCCATAACCTTATTGCCCCTGTGTATATAACTACGGTCCCCAATGGTTTTACTCTTTTCCTACTACGCCTATTTTAGTAATGTATGTCTGTAATTTCTTTATACGTGAATTGCCGTAGACGGCATAAAGCCGGGACCGAAGTCCCGGCTTTATGTTCCCACATTAATCCCACTAAGGATTAGGCAGCTCCGGAACTACTTCCGGAGGTAGCTCCAAGTTACGGAGCGGGGCTGCTAACATCAGTGGTATTAACGTCGCCTTTGATACGAAAAGGCAGGGTTTGCTCCAGCAGCTCGTCGACGCCTTTGATGTTCAGCTTGACGATGATCGGCAGGAAGTTGTAGTGCTGGAAGCGAGGCTGTACAACAGCTTCGTTACCAGGACGGTTGTTACGGGTAACGCTGATGGTCGACACGAGGGTCGGAGTCAACAGCATTGCACCGGCGGACAGAGCGTCCACGCCTTCGCCATCGCGAACGATGGTGAGGTACATCACGTCCGACAGACGCTGGTCGACATCGGCTTCCAGCTGGTAGCTCAGGCCGGCACCCAGGGTGCGGCTGTCGCCTTGGATCGTCATGAAGCGCTCGATCTTCTTGCTGGTAACCAGGGCAATGCGCCACTTCGAAGTGATCTCGCCACCGTCCATGTAACGGCAGGCGTTTTCGTAGTTGGTGCGTTGCAGGATGTCGAACGACACGGAGCGCAGGGTGTTGACCAGCACTTCGATACCGTTTTCCACGTTTGCCACAGTTTCCTGCGACTGAGCGGTTTCCATCAGGTCAACGTCCAGTTCCTGAACGTAAGGGTTGACCAACCAGCGGCCAATACCTTCGATAGGCAGTGCGTTGATTTCGAAGTCGCCAGCAGTCAGCTCACCGCGCAGGCCGCCAGTCAGGCGCATCAGGCGCTCGTGGTAGCCGATCAGGGTGCCTACCGCTTCGTTGTTGATGTAGGAACCAACAGCGAAGGTCAGCCAGTCCATTACGGTCTGGTCGCGGTTTTCGCTCAGTGGGTACGGTACGAAGAACGGCGCGCGCTGACGGGTCAGCAGACGTTCGGTCACGTTACGTACGTTGAGCATCAGGCCCAGGTGACGGTGGTTGGTGTTGGTCAGGCGAGCATCAGGCCACCAGGCGGAAGTAGCCAGTGCAGCCAGGCCATCAACGATGGTCTTGCCGACGCCAGCAGCCAGGTCGATCTTGTCACCAGCGGCGTTCTTGATGTACATCACTTCCAGCGAACCGGCGTTGATGTTCACAGTACCGCGCTCAACGTCAGCTTGACCGTTGATGATGGTTTTCAGACGGACTTTGTAGTCGCCAGTAGCGATGGTGCCGAACACGGCGCCAGCCAGAGCAGCGTCGTTGTAGGCGACGGTGTCTTTGTTGATTTCCAGGGTGGTCAGCGGGAAGTTCAGCGCCATGGCGCGACCGCCTTGCTCTGGAGTCTTCACGAAGCGGCTGTACGGCAGGCCTTTGGTGTCGAAGCGGATGGTGTCTGCGCCGAGGCTCAGGAACACGGATTCGATACCGATGTTGCGGTCCAGGGCTTCAGTGTAGTCAGCCTGACCAACGCGCTGTACGGAATCGATCTGGCCGATGCCGAGCAGGTTGATGGTTTTGCCTACGGCCAGACCGGAGGTCTTGACAGTGCGGCGACCGTTGACGTAGTCGAACGGGGTGATAACCGAAGTGGCGACGAAGTTCGCAGCGGAAGTGGCGTTGTAGCCAGGGATCAGCTGAGTGCTGTTGTCGTTCAGAACGGTGAAGTCGATCGCGGAGTCCATTACACGGCGCAGGCCGAAGTCCGACTCGGAACCGTCCAGGGCGTGTTGCAGGGTGTTTTCGACGTACAGGTTCGGGATCTGGATGTCGATACCGCCTTGCTCTGGGGACAGAGGCACAGTGCGGTAGATCATTTCCATGGCCGGGCCTTGGCGAGCGATCTTGTAGTTCAGACCGATCGAAATCGACAGGTGGTCGATCAGCGACTGGTTGTCGTACGACTCGGTGGAGTAGACGCTGTCGTATTCGGAACCGTCGGCGTGAGCGTAACGGGTGCCGTCGGTCAGCGACTTGCCTTCCATCGAGGTTTGCAGGCGCAGCAGGTCGGAAGGCTTGCTACCGAATGCTTTCAGGAACGATGCAGCGGCCAGACCGGCAGGGTTGGCGTATTCGGCTTTCTGGTTCTCGATGCTGGTTTGCAGCACTGGAGCCAGTTCACCGGCGATTTGGGACAGAGTGCTACGCGCTTCGAAGCTGCCGTTTTGCAGTGCGGTCAGCAGGTCGCTGGCTTCGGTGCTGTAGCCGGTGCCGTTCAGCAGGTGATCTTTGATCTTCACTGCGGAAACGTGTTCCAGATCCGGCATACCGGATTTTTTGTCAATTACGATCTTGCTCATGAATTGCTCCAAATTGCAATTTGGTGTTGCCGAAGGATAGAAGCTTCTATTTTAGGATCGACGCCGACCTGTCACTAGTCGACTAGAGACAGCGATCCTACGTCCCGCAGGCGTTATGGAAACCGTGTGTTTATACATATCACCGTAATAGCAGTGATTTGCATAACATGTATCACTTATCACTCGTGTTGGTCGTTGTTCGTCAACTCACGAGTAAGTTCGACCGCATGACTGCTGCCGGGCTCAAGGTCTTTATTTACTTTCTCCAGATATCTTCTGAAGACAACGGACGCGTAAGCCACATCGACGCCCCGATAAAGGGCGACAGCTTTCAGCAGTTCTTTCATAACATCCTTTACTTCACCACCTTCCCGCTCGACGATGATGATACCATCGTACTTGTCAGGATAGATGTCGAAGTAACCCAGGACGAATTGCGGGATCGCCAACTGTTGTGGATTACCACCGAACAGTGCGAACACAGCATCGTCAGAGCTGAAGCCTTTACCAGCATCGGCATCTGGGAAAACGAACTCATCCAGACCCATACTGTTCAGACGAGCGCGGAACAGATGGTTCGCCAGTTTGTAAAGATCCACATCGTGTCTCGATACTATGCTTTCGAATTCTTTGATGTCAGTCCCGTAGTGCGTCATAGCACCGCTCAACCATTTTGGGATGTAGCGAATACTGACTGGCTTACTCATGAGATATCCCCAATTCAATTTGCCTGCGGTGAGGCGGTATGGAAATTAAGCTACTGTTAGCCAAGGCCATCAGTGCCATGTACTACTCGAGTCATTCGGGCAAGAATGATCCTGAGGCTTTGCTCAATGTAATCGATCGTACACTCGATCACCTTCATCTAACTGATGATGCTTCAAACTCCAACCGGGAACACAACGCTTTGTCCCGAGTTCGGAACTTAGTCATCTGGATGAAGAAGAAAGGATCAGAGCATCCGTACGACATTAACGACCTAATGGGTCGCATCCGAATCGCCGCAGGGGATAATGATCGCCTATATGATCTATTTACCCGCACCATTCTTCTGGTGGACGATCCTGATGCAGCCAAGGATAAACTCGATGAAGCAACAGCTGAGCTGTACGACTTCATTGGGGTAGAGGAGTTCACGAAACTCCTGCGGGATGCTGCACGTAAGCTCGGCTTTGATCGTGAGAAGGTCGGTGACGTTGCGCGCTTCCGTGAAGAGATCATCGCCAAGATGACAGAGCTTCCACTGTCTGGTAAGCGTCAAGCTGGTGGTGCGATGCGTCGCATTGACATCAGTGACGTTGAAAGCCTGTCGGAAGTCTACGCGATGGCTCAGCTTGCCATTGATCCACGAGCTATCCTCAAGTACGGCTTCAAGGCTGCTAACCGGATGACTGGTGATCAGGAAGGCGCGCGTCGTGGTGAGTGGGCTAACGTATCCGCATTGCCGGGTATGAACAAGTCTGGTACTCTGCTGGATCAGCTGTTTGCATTCTGTATCTTCAACAGTCCCGTGCTGTTTGATGAGACGAAGAAACCGCTGCATGTGTTTGCTACTGCGGAAGATAAACCCGAACTGGTTCTTCAGAAGCTATACACACTGTTGATGCAATACGAGTTTGGTCTGCCTGTTGTAACCAAGGGCGTCGACTCTCGTGAGATCGCTCAGTACGTTTTCGACAAGATGACAGCCAATGGCTGGCACGTCATGATTCTGGACTACACTCGTGGTGCAGACGTCGACGACTACATCGATGACTTGAAGCAATTCATCAAAGAAGGCTACGAGATTGTTTCGGCTGGCTGCGACTACATCAACCTGCTGACCAAGAACAACATCGTGGCTGCTGTTGCTGGTGACGAGATTCAAGGAGCGCACCGTCGCGTCCGTAAGTTCACGTCTCCAAACAACATCTTTGCGTACACAGCTCACCAACTGTCTCCAGCGACTCGTGACTTGGCCCGTACCTATCCTGACGACTACATCAAGCGTCTGGTGGATAAGGGCTACTACGAGGGCTCCAAGAAGCTCAACACCGAGTTTGACTATGAGGTCTTTACCGCGAAGACTATTCACCAAGGTCAAGCATGGGCTGAGTTCCAATGGGGTAAGCATCGTAAGATTGGTGCAACTCAGGAACAGGATAAATATTACGCATTGAAGTTCTTGGATTACCCGATGATGGGCTTCAAGTACGATCTACTTCTTGACGAAGATCTTTCGTATAAGAAAGTAGGTGCGCGTACTACCAACGGTGAAGGTGGTTCTGATTGGCGCGACTTCGACGATTGATCGATTTCACGACAAAAAAAAGAAGTGAAGAGAGCGTGGCTTGCGCCACGCTCTCTATGCCGTTTAGGCAGTTGCCGCTTCAGCCGCCTTACGAGCCGCTGCTGCTTCAGCACCTTTAACCTTCAACTCCTCATCGTCGCGCTGCGCACGCAGATGACGAATGTAATAGCCGAGACCAATACCGAAGCTGATCAACAGTACTTCACGCATGTGAAACTCCTTGCATTAGGGGATTGTTGCGAGTGGATGATATCTGTCTGTAATTTATTCGACTGGACAGTCTCGAACAACTACACCTGAACTTACGTCCAGAGCGATGCCAGCACGTACCACTTCCTTAGAGCCGACGCAGCGGCTCGTCCGATCATGCCAGGCGACGTAGACCATCGAGATGGAAAGACCGAACGACAGTGCAGCTGCAAGTAACCACAGAGTCAGATTGTCAACCCCTTCTTCTTCAAACTCAGGTTCGACCTCAGACATACTTGCTTACCGAA